>JADMIO011638346.1_pt1 | contig 58413 bp, 55 predicted proteins | sample 8958161 | NCBI WGS metagenome assembly JADMIO01 (sample SAMN16585339, study PRJNA669376) | soil metagenome | isolation source: Crop rotation soil | place: USA: Cullars Rotation, Alabama | collected 2011
CGCGACTTCAAGTCACGTGAATTCCAAGCTTCGGATCCCACTGTGCTGGAAAGATCTTCATCACCATCTTTTTCTTCAGGTAAAGTACCGCGCGTTCGACTGACTCTTGTAAAACATTAATTTCATCCGGAACATTTATCCGATGCATATGCTCCCAGTTTTCACTTAGAAAATATCTTATGCTCATTAATTCGACTGCGACCGATGAAATGTCGGGATTCTGAGAATTGAGAAACGGTGACGGACTACATTCATCGCCCTGCTCGCTCATCTTAGTATACTCAGAAAGGATTAAATTGAAAATTTCATTTTCGAATTCAATGCCATCATCTTTTATCTCACGAACAATAAACTTAAAGACTTTTACTTTCTCGATAAGTTCCTTCTTCCCTGATGGCTCATCAGGCGCCTCAACCTCGAATGGAAAAAACAATTCGTTGTTTCCGAAATTCAAAAGCAGTCGAATGATATTCTTTTCCTGGATAGCAACCTGGTCGATGACTTCCCGCTGTGCTTCCTGGATGACCGACTCCGGCAACAATTCGCCAACTTCTTCTGACGGCATCTTCTTGCCAAGTTGCTTCTGCCGGTGTTTGTTCATCTCGGCAATGAGCAAATGCTCCGACATGTCGATCAATGCACTGCATTGCTTTATGTATAGCGAACGCGTAATCGGATCAGGAATGAGCGCAATCGTGTCGACAATTTCCTTGATGAGAGCCGCTTTTTTTGCAGGATCATCAGCAACATCGTTTAAAAGTAATCCGGTTTTGAATACAACAAAGTCTTTTGAATTTTGTTGAATAAAATCGACGAGCACACTGCTTCCATGCTTACGACGATAAGAATCCGGGTCATCTCCATCAGGGAATAGAACGACTTTTACATTTAATCCTTCCTCGAGAATGAGATCAATCCCGCGCAGCGAAGCCTTGATACCGGCCGCATCACCATCGTAAAGCACAGTGACATTCTTCGTGTATCGACCGATCAAACGAATCTGTTCAATCGTAAGTGATGTACCCGACGAAGCGACTACGTTTTCGATTCCGCTCTGGTGGAGTGAAATTACATCAGTATAGCCTTCGACGAGATAACAATTGTCGCGTTGAATGATTGCTTTCTTGGCGAAATAGATTCCATACAATGAGCGACTCTTGTGATAGATGTCCGACTCAGGGGAGTTGACATACTTCGCCGCTTTCTCGTCTTTCTTTAAAATCCGCCCGCCGAAAGCGATGATGCGCCCACTGAGATTGTGAACAGGAAACATCACGCGTCCTCTGAATCGATCGAGCAAGCTCTGCTCGCCTTCCTTATCCGAATTTTTTAATATTGAAAGTCCGGTCTTGAGTAAGTATTCTTTTTGGTAACCTTTCGAAGTAGCCTCATCCGAAAAAGCCGTCCATCCGCTCAATGAATAACCTAACTGAAACGTACGAATGATGTCTTCTGTGAAACCTCTCTCCTTAAAATATGTAAGTCCGATCGACTTCCCTTCTTCACTTTCGAAAAGATTATCCGAAAAATATTTTTGTGCGAATGTGTTTAAGACGTAGAGGCTTTCCTTCTCATCCTTCATCTCGAGTTCGCGTGGATCGGGTGCGGTCTCCTCTATCTCGATTGAATATTTACCGGCAAGGTAACGGAGCGCTTCAGGATAACTGTAATGCTCATGTTCCATAATGAAGTTCACTGCATTGCCACCTTTGCCACAGCCGAAACACTTGTAGATATTCCGTACCGGACTTACATTAAATGACGGCGTCTTCTCATTATGAAATGGACAAAGTCCAATCAGGTTTACTCCACGTTTTTTCAGCTGTACAAAGTCACCAACCACTTCCTCAATGCGTGCGGCGTCGAAAATCCTGTCTATCGTTTCTTTGGTGATCATTGAAATGCCAGCTTTTTGTAGCGGCTGATTTTTTGTTCTTTCGGCATCGAGCTGATGATAAAAGCGGTAACCTTGTTGTAAAAGGCCTCGCCGCCGACTTTGGCTATGTTGTCGTGGCTGGCTTTGCGGACCAAAAATAATTCTTTTTTGTCGCTTGCAGATGCATCATACACTTGCAAAGTTTCTGCAGTGCTGACTTTAGCGTCGTCAGCCCCTATAATAAAGAGTACCGGCAAATCGGTGTAGGAGGCGATTTGCCTGAGATCCAACTCACTAATCGGGTATTGGAGAAGTTCAGCCACACGCCGCTTGAAAACGGGCAGCCAGAATCCATTCATTCCTTTCCATTTGTCAAGTGCATATCGTTCGAGATAGCTCTCAAATGTGCTGAACGGATTTTGCAAAATGATCCCATTGCAGCGATTGTCGTAAACGGCCGCCTGGAGGGCGATCGCGGCGCCGAGACCGGCCCCATAAAAGACCAGGTGCTTTGTTCCTTTTTTTGCGAGTACCGAATCGGTGAGGAGTTTCAAATCGGAAACCGAAGTAAGTCCGGGCGAAAACTCTGACCCGCCACTTTCACCATGTGCGCGTAAATCGAAAACAGCGACGTTCATTCCCCGGTCGTGAAATTGTTTCAAGTGATCGAGATAAAGAATGCTACTCTCATTTAAATCATGAATGATGATAATCGTATTCGCCGGCGTGTCGGCCGATGCTACGAACCAACCTTTGAGTAGTATGCCATCAACGGTTTTGACCCTGATGTCGGAATAATCAAGCTCGAGATCCTTTGGATTTAGAAGAATCGTATCAATGCCTTCCATTTGTGCAGCATGATATACGATATAGGCAGAGTCGATTCTCTCCGGATAAATGAGATCGGGCGTAAGTAAACTCGGTGTTAGAAAAATAAAGGCACCCGATAAAAACAAGATGGCGGAAATGAAATAATAAATCTTGCCAACCATGTCAGTGCTTTCGTTCTGTTGTAAATGTTATTAGTTGACGTAATGAACCCTTGTACGATGAATCTTTAAAAGTGTCGAGCACGTCGAATGCACGATCGCGAAATTCGTTCATCCGCTCCGATGCATAATCGAGTCCGCCCTCTTCTTTTACGAAATCGATTACTTCTTTAACTTTTTTGTTATTCGTATTATGATTCTTAACGATGTTGACAATATGTTTCCTGACCTGCCTGGAAGATTTTCCCAATGAGTGTATGAGTGGCAAAGTCATCTTACTTTCCTTGATGTCAATTCCGGTTGGTTTGCCAATAATACCCGACGGACCATAATCAAACAAGTCATCTTTTATCTGGAATGCAATGCCAATGAGCTCGCCAAACTTATGCATCCGCTGTATCACGTCCTTATCTGCATACACCGAAGCAGAACCTGCAGCACAACACGATGCAATTAATGATGCCGTCTTCTGCCTGATAATTTCGAAATAAATTTCTTCGCTGATGTCGAGCCGCCTGGCCTTTTCGATTTGCATCAACTCCCCTTCGCTCATTACACGCACGGCTTCTGAAACAATCTCCAACAGATCGAAGTCTTTGTGATTGACAGATAAGAGAAGACCCTTACTTAACAAATAATCGCCGACGAGGACGGCGATTTTATTTTTCCAGAGAGCATTGATGGAGAAGAAACCTCTTCGCTCGTACGAATCATCCACGACATCGTCATGAACGAGTGTTGCAGTGTGCAGTAATTCGACAAGTGTTGCAGCCCTGTATGTGCGGTCGTTGATTTCGCCGCAGAGTCCGGCCGAAAGAAAAACAAACATCGGACGCATCTGCTTCCCCTTCCGCTTCACGATATAATGCATGATGCGGTCCAGAAGCGGCACGTTACTCTTCATCGAAGCGCGAAACTTCTTTTCGAATTCCTCCATGATGTTGGAAATCGGCGCTTTAATATCGGTGAGAGCGTTGGACATACGTTTGTAAAAGTAATGAAAATGTCACGGACTTTCTACGCATTCTGAAGTAAAGGACTTTCAATTACAAATTACAAATTACGAATTACGGGTAGCTATTACGAGTCAATTAAGCACAATTATCACATTTGTAAATACCTTATAGATTCCCCTTCTTCTTAAAAAGCTCCCGTAATTTGTAATTTGTAATTTGTAATTGATCTCCCTTAAAAAGCAGAAACTTCTAAAGTTGTATATCAGTGTTTAAGCCTAACCACCGCATGCTCATTCTTATTTGCCAGCTGTCCACAAGCCGCATCTATATCCTTACCACGACTTCTTCGAATGTTAACGATTATCCCTTTGCTTTCTAAATAATTTTTAAACGCTTCGATCTTATCGGCCTTCGCATTTAAAAATTCTCCTCCATCGATCGGATTATATTCGATGAGATTAACTTTAGCTTTCGTGCGACGACAAAATGCTTCAAGTTCTTTCGCATCAGAAATTTCGTCGTTGAAATTATTAAAGACGATATATTCGAATGTTACACGTGTGCCTGTCTTATCGGTAAAATAATTTAATGCTTCAGCCAATGCATCGAGTGAGTTGTGTTCATTAATGGGCATTATCTGGTTTCGCTTCGCATCGTTGGCTGCGTGTAACGACAAAGCAAGGTTGAAACGGACTTCATCGTCGCCTAACTTCCGAATCATCTTTGCAATGCCAGCTGTACTCACGGTAATTCGTTGAGGTGACATGTTGAGTCCGGCCGGCGATGTTATGTGTTCTATACTCTTCAGAACATTTGCATAGTTGAGAAGCGGCTCGCCCATTCCCATGTAAACAATGTTACTAAGCGGGATGCCGTATTTTTCCTCTGACTGTTGACGGAGTATGGCGACCTGGTCATAGATCTCGCCTGCCTCTAGATTTCGTATTCGCTCGAGACGCCCCGTTGCACAAAACTTACAGGTCAGGCTGCAGCCGGCCTGTGAAGAAACGCAGGCTGTCATTCGTGTCTCGGTCGGAATCAGCACTCCCTCTACAATGTTCTCATCGAAAAGTTTGAATGCATTCTTAATCGTTCGATCGTTGCTGATTTGTAAAGTATCGATTTCGACACCATGAATGACGAAATGTTCTTTCAACTTTTCTCTCAATGGCTTCGAAAGATTCGACATAAGGTCGAAATCACGCACGCTCTTCTGCCAAAGCCACTCCCACACCTGTTTGGCGCGAAAAGAAGGCTCACCCTGCTCGATAAACCAGGCTTTTAGTTGATCTTCAGTAAGAATGCGTATGTCGGACTTTTGAGACATTTTGCAAAGGTCCAAAAAAAATCGGCGCGATTTAGCTTTTAGAAAGAAATAGAATGAAATCGCGCCAATTTTTTTTGAGTGATTCAAATAATTGCGACTTGTCATCCAGGAGGGATCTTTTCGGTTGACGGAGAATCCTCTTGTAACTTTTTTAAATCTGAATAACATACGCATTATCTATATTTGTCCAATGCGTTTTCTTTCTTCAGATGTCATTTATCCGATCACATCCCCTCCAATTTTGAACGGGATTATTGTAGTCGATAATGAAAAAATCATAGACGTTATTGATCCGAATCTAAATGATTTTCCGGCCGATGCATCCATAGAAAAATTTGAAGGAATGCTTTGCCCCGGATTCGTCAACGCGCATTGCCACCTGGAGCTTTCGCATCTCGGTGGACAGATGCAGGTACATAAAGGCCTTACTGGTTTTATCAGCGAAATAGTTTCAAAGCGTGAGGCTGACGAAGATGTCATTCTACATGCGATAGACGGGGCCGAAAAAGAAATGTTCGATTCGGGCACTTCAGTTGTAGGAGATATTTCAAATAAAGGAATCACTATTTCGCGAAAGAAGAAATCGAAAATTCATTTCCACACCTTTGTCGAATTGTTCGACTTGATACATGAACGGGCAGAGACCGTTTTTACGGAAGGAATTGAACTTCAAAAAAAATTCGAAGAAAATAACCTGGTTGCATCACTTACGCCCCACGCTCCTTATACGGTGAGTGAAGGATTGCTTAAATTGATTGCCGGTCATGCACAATTAAATCATTCGCCACTTTCGATTCATAACCAGGAAACCGAATCGGAGAATGAGATGTTTGAAAAAGGTTCAGGTAAATTATTTGATCAACTGAAATCAATGATTAAGGCTTTTGAAAATTGGAAGCCGAAGGAAATGTCTTCGATAAAATATGTCGATGCCAATTTAACCGATGTAAAAGTTCAGTTCGTTCATAACACATTTACACGTGAATCTGACTTAAAAGATTTAAAGATCAAAAAAACGTATTGGTGTCTTTGTCCGCGTGCAAATTTATTTATCGAAAATCAGTTACCCGATATTATACTCTTAAAAAAAGACGCACGAAAGATTACAATGGGAACAGACAGCTATGCAAGTAATCATTCGCTTTCGATGCTAGAAGAAATAAAAACCATTCGTACACATTTTCCATTAATTCCGCTCGACGAAATTTTAAAATGGGCTACATACAACGGAGCTGAATTTCTCGGCGTGGAAGAGCAATTCGGCAGCTTCGTAAGGGACAAACAACCCGGAATCGTTCACATTGATAAAGAGATGAATACCGCAACACGGATTCACTGACAATCATTTTCATAAAAGAAACTTATTAACTGAAACGTCTGCGAGATTTTTTCTATTTACCTTCGCAGTATGGCTGTAGGAGCGAAAGTTAAAACAACTTTTTTTTGTCAGAACTGCGGAGTACAATCGCCTAAGTGGATAGGTAAATGTCCTTCATGCGGGCAGTGGAATACGTATGTCGAAGAAATTGTCGGTAAGAAAGAAGACATTGTACTCTGGAAGAAACCTACAGGCAAGAATCAAAGAACGCCGCAGCCACAGCGATTGACAGAAGTACCAATCAAAGACGAACATCGCATTCAGCTTCCTGACCAGGAATTGAATCGCGTGCTTGGTGGTGGACTCGTTCCCGGCTCACTCGTTCTTATGGGCGGTGAACCTGGAATCGGAAAGTCGACCTTGTTGTTGCAATTTTCTCTCTCGCTAAAGAATAAAACAATTCTTTATGTGAGCGGCGAAGAGAGTGAACAACAAATAAAGATGCGAGCAGAGCGATTAAAGATGACGAACGATCGGTTTTTCATTCTCACCGACACTTCGCTGGACAATGTCTTTCGCCAGATATCAGAAGTCGAGCCCGATGTGGTTGTCATAGATTCTATTCAAACTGTTTTCACTGAAAAAATCGATTCATCGCCCGGTTCAGTTTCGCAAATTCGTGAGTGTGCTGCGGAACTTCTAAGGTTTTCAAAGGAGTCGAACGTACCGGTGTTTCTCATTGGACACATTACAAAAGACGGAGTCATCGCCGGTCCAAAAATACTCGAGCACATGGTCGACACAGTTCTTCAGTTCGAAGGTGACAGGCATCATGTGTACCGGATATTGCGAGCGGCAAAAAACCGTTTCGGTTCTATTGCAGAGTTGGGAATTTATGAAATGCAGGGAGCCGGATTGCGGGAAGTGAGTAATCCGTCTGAGGTATTGATTGCCCAACGCGAAGAAAGCTTAAGCGGAACAGCGATCGCTGCAACAATGGAAGGGGTTCGACCGCTTCTCATCGAAACACAGGCCCTCGTAAGCACGGCTGTTTACGGCACTCCTCAACGTTCGTCGACGGGTTTCGATCTGCGACGTTTAAGCATGTTGCTTGCAGTACTTGAAAAGCGTTGTGGATTCAGACTCGGTGCAAAAGATGTATTTCTCAACATAGCAGGCGGAATCAAGGTCGAAGATCCGGCCATCGATCTTGCAGTCATCTGTGCTATACTGTCTTCGGGTGAAGACAGAGTAATTTCACCGAAGATTGCACTTTCGGCAGAAGTCGGACTTAATGGCGAGATCAGGCCTGTCACGCGAATCGAGCAACGTATTAGTGAGGCTGAAAAAATGGGTTTTGAAGAAATAGTAATCAGCAAATACAATCTGAAAGGGCTCGATAAATCGCGATATAAATCCATTAAAGTATACCCCGTTTCGAAGGTGGAAGAGGTGTTTTCGCATCTTTTTGAATGATTTTCAAAGAAAAAAGGTAAAAAAATTTAAAATCACAACAGGCTGATTTTTAGCCTATTAATAGCTATTCCTAATCATTTTCTGCCAGAATTTTCATTAAAACTATGAACTCTAATTTATTAATTTACCTTTGTCGTTCTTACTACTACAATTAATAGTAAGAAAAATAGTGTTATACAATTCAATCTAATCATTAATGAAAACAGGAAAAGTAAAATTCTTCAACGTAACTAAAGGCTTCGGCTTTATTAAAGACGACAGCAATGGCGAAGAAGTATTTGTTCACTCAACAGGCTTGCAGGATCAAATCCAGGAAAATGATCAAGTGCAGTTCGAAGTACAGCCGGGCAAAAAAGGCCCTAACGCTGTAAACGTACGCAGAACGTCGTAAGCAAACTTCTTACAACTTTTTGGACCAGCCCTGAGTGGCTGGTTTTTTTTTGCGGTTTCGATACTGTAAACGGTTTGAATCAATCTCTTTCTGTCGAAATAATTGAAAAGTGAATATTGAAAATTGAAAATTAATTTTTTCATTGAATTATTGAAAATTGCGCAACAACATTCATTCTCCGCTATAATTGACCAATAACCAATATTCAATTAATATTCAATTTTCAATCTTCAATTTTCAATTGATTGGCCCCTCAAAATAACTTATTGACATAATTAACTTTTCTTAATGTATTTATATTAGTTAATTTTTAATTATCGCATTCAATGGCGCGTTTTCTTTATTGAGAATAGCGTCGTAACTTTTAACAGGAAGAACAATGAAACGTATCTTCGCTTCCATCCTAACACTTCTCGCGGTATATACTAATGCTCAGGTACCCACTGAGGACGCCGCATTTTTGGAAACCTTTATTCGCCAGGTGAAAACCGATGGCTGCATCGTATATACTGATAAGATCAATAACACTGATTTACTAAGTGTGTTGATGACTATTAAAGAAGGCACTCTGAAAGGCAATACTCCTGAGACCGTTGTAAATTCAATAAACATATCGAAACAGGAACGAAAAGAAATCGAGAAACAAATCAGACAGCTGGCAAAACCATACTGGTCGCAAAAACTTTTCCTCGACTCGAAAATGATTACAGAGGAAAATGTTGTCCCTTATATCAAGACCGTCTACCAGCAGTATTCAGAAACCTATGCTGATCCGCGCAACACTCCACTCGACAAAGCAAACCTCCTGAAAAATACTCCTCAACCCTACGTATTCGAATTCACTCCACCTCTTTTCATGCGTAACAATACATATTGCTTCGTCTATATGAAAACCGAATGCGGCAGCGGTTGCAGCACTTCGGAAATTTCATTCTTTAAAAAAGACAATGAGAAGTGGGAATGTTTTATTGTTGTCTCGCTTGAACAATCGACTGCGTTGAAATAGTTCCTTTTCCCTCGTTCCTGGTTCCTCGTTCCTGGTTTCTGGTTTCTGGTTTCTAGTTATAGCTCCCATTCCAAACTGATACTATAACAATCAGAAAAATCAGATGAATCAGGTGAATCATGGTCAAAAAATCAGAGTAATCTGCGTAATTTGCTAAATTTGCGGATTAATCATTTGTTTTAATCATTTGTTTAATTAATTATTTTTCTATTGCTTTGTTCCTTCAATCATGGCTAAGAAGAAATCAGCTGTAAAGACGGATCAAACCACCGAGGAGAAAATCAAAGTCGCTGCGAAAAAGGTTTTTCATAAGAAGGGTTATGCCGCCACGCGAACAAGAGACATTGCCGACGCAGCGGGTATTAACCTGGCCCTCCTAAACTATTATTTCAGAAGTAAAGAGAAATTATTTGAATTAATAATACTCGAGACTTTACATGGATTCATAGGTTCACTCGGAGTTGTGGTCAGCGATCAGACAACCAGCCTCGAAGAAAAAGTAGAAGCAATCGTCATTCGCTATATCGACATGCTCATGATCGAACCCGATATTCCACTCTTCATCATGAGCGAACTTCGAAATCATCCTCATGAGCTTCTTAAAAAACTTCCGTTCCGGGAATTGATGATGAAGTCGGCCTTCGCATCACAGTACCAGGAAAATATTAAGATAGGAAAAATTCCTCCTCTTCCATTCATACAGTTTTTAGTGAATATTATGGGACTTTCCGTATTTCCATTCATCGCTTCTCCTATCGTCAAGGGAATTGGTGATCTGAAAGATGAACAGTTCAATAAACTAATGATGGAAAGAAAAAAAATGATCCCTCTCTGGATCAAAGCTATCATGAAAACCCGGCTACCGCAATGAAAAAAATTCTCATCCGCCATTCATGGATCTTCTTATTTGTTCTTTTCGCCAAAAACATTTTCGCCCAACAAAGTGAAATGCTGTTCCTCGACAGTTGTTATTCACAGGCGCGAAACAATTATCCGCTCATCAGGCAATACGACCTGATCGAAAAGGCAAAAGAGTTCACCATACGTAATGCGAACAAAGCATGGTTGCCTCAGTTGAGTATTACCGGAATCGGAGGTTATGTTTTCGGCGGTCTTCCCGAACTTGGACCTTCAACCGGTAGCGAATCATCAAACAATTTCAAGTTCATCGGGCTAGGTCAACTCAATCAGACCCTCTGGGATGGCGGTGCAACGAAAATGCAAAAACAAATAGCCGAATCGCAAAGCGGCGTCGACAAAGCAAATACAGACATTCAGCTTTACACCTTGAGGGAAAGAGTCAACCAGGTTTTCTTCGGGATACTACTTCTCGACGAGCAACTCAAGCAAGCCGATATTCAGCTCGACATGTTGAATCGAAACGTCAATAAAGTTCAGTTACTTCACCAGAATGGACTCGCACTGAAAACCGAGTTGAATGAAATCAAAGCCGAGGTACTGAAAGTAAAACAAAAACGGATCGAGTTTGAATACAGCAGAAGCGGATATATTTACATGCTTTCGTTACTCACCGGAAAACCATTGAACGATTCCGTCAAATTGAGCCGACCGGTAATTTCAATTTCGCCAGATGCAAAAATCACCCGGCCCGAATTATCACTGTTTCAGAGTCAGCGAAATCTCATCGAGGCTCAATCAACGATTGATAAGGTACGGCTTATGCCAAAGGTCGGATTGCTCGGTGCAGGAGTTCTCATCGCTCCGCCCATGCAACTTGGAAGAGAAGAAAAATCGGGTCTCGCACTCGCAGGTTTGAGCGTCTCCTGGGATATAGGCGGACTTTATTCCAATTCAAACAATAAAAATCTTCGTCAGATTAGAATTGACCAGATTCAATCGCAGGAAGATGCCTTTATATTTAATAACAACATACAGTCGAAACAACAGAACACTGAAATTGAAAAGTGCCGGACACTTCTCATCTCTGATGACGAAATTGTTTCACTTCGCACAAGCATTCGCGAGAGTTACCAGGTACAATACGATAACGGAAACTGTCCGCTCAACGATGTTCTCACCGCGACCGACAAAGAATCGGACGCGCGTTCGAACAAATCACTTCATGAGATTCAATTGCTTCTTGCTATTCATCAATTCAAAACCACTAAAGGATTCTAACTGATTATGAAACATCCGATAAAATCTATCCTGCTTGTTTTAACGCTCCTGACTTCATCCTGTAGTCGTAACGAAAATGACTTCGATGCATCCGGATCGTTCGAAGCAGTCGAGACAATCATCTCTTCTGAAGCAAATGGCAAATTGCTTTCGTTCACATTAAATGAAGGAGATCATCTTATGCCCAACCAGGTCGTCGGCACAATCGACAGTACATCGTTGATCCTTTCACGTGAGCAGTTGAAACAAAATCAAAAGGCAATTCTTTCGAGCCGTCCGCAAATCCAGGTCCAGTTAGATGCACTGGATAAAGAACTTGCAAATGCAATCAAGGACCGCGACCGGGTCGCTAATCTGGTAAAAGGAGATGTTGCCTCGCAGAAACAGCTCGACGATACCGAATTACGTATCGTAATCATTAAATCAAAGATCGATGCACAGAAGAGCTCGCTGGAATCAAACTCGACTTCACTCACCGAACAAGGTGGCTCGGTTAGCTCACAATTAAATTTACTGAACGATCAGATTAAAAAATGTTCGATTATCAATCCGGTCGAAGGTACTGTCCTCTCCAAATATGCAGAGCCAAATGAAATTACGGCAATCGGCAAACCTCTGTATAAAATCGCCGACTTGAGCACGATGGTGCTTCGTGTTTTTGTTTCGGGTGACCAGTTGCCGAAAATAAAAATCGGCCAGAATGTAAAAATATTTACCGACAGTGGCGACGATAAATTCAAAGAGACGCAGGGAACAATTACATGGATCAGCGACAAGTCGGAATTTACTCCAAAGACCATTCAGACGAAAGACGAACGCGCCAACATGGTTTATGCGGTTAAAATAAATGTGAAGAATGACGGGTATTATAAAATTGGGATGTATGGCGAAATTAAATTTGAGAATATTCATAATTGAAATAATCATGAATATTCTCAAATTTAATTTCGAGGGAGGACTTTATACTACAAGAATCTTCTAATCAAACACAGTAAATTTTGTTCTAATGTCTGAAGTAGTTTTAAATAATCTCGTTAAAACATACAACAACGGAAAGGTCATCGCCGTCGACGATGTTTCCTTCAAAGTCAATGGCGGCGAATTGTTCGGACTCATCGGTCCGGATGGCGCAGGCAAGACGAGCATCTTTCGAATGCTCACTACCCTGCTGCTTCCTGACAGCGGTCATGCAACGGTAAACGGACTCGACATCGTCAGCGACTTTCAGAAAATTCGCACACAGGTCGGCTACATGCCCGGACGATTTTCACTTTACCAGGATCTAACCGTTCATGAAAATCTCGAATTCTTCGCAACAGTCTTTAATACAAGTATCGAAGAAAATTATTCACTCATAAAAGACATCTACGTTCAGATAGAACCCTTCAAAGATCGCAGAGCCGGGAAACTTTCCGGCGGAATGAAACAGAAGCTTGCATTATGCTGTGCACTGATTCACAAACCAATTGTTTTGTTCCTCGACGAACCCACAACAGGCGTCGACGCTGTTTCGAGAAAAGAATTCTGGGAAATGTTGAAACGTCTGAAACAAGAGGGTATTACCATACTCGTTTCAACACCCTACATGGATGAAGCAAATCTTTGCGAACGCATCGCATTGATTCAGCAGGGAAAAATCATGTCTCTCGACACTCCGTCGAACATCGTGAGTTCTTATCCTGAAAAATTATTTGCCGTTTCATCTGAAGATATGATTGGACTGCTGAATAAACTTCGCAACATCAATTTTGTAAAAAGTTGCTATGCATTTGGAAACAGTCATCACATCACATTTAAAGAAAACGATGAAAGACAGTTAAGCAGGTTGAAAGAGCAACTCCAATCACAACGTTCTCTGAAAATTGAATCCATTCGACCGACCATCGAAGATTGTTTCATCCAATTCATAAGCAAAGAATGACAAACGAAGCAATCATATCCACGCGCAATCTCACGAAGAAATTCGGAGACTTCATCGCGGCTAATAATATTACACTCGAAGTTTATAAAGGAGAAATCTTCGGGTTCTTGGGTGCGAATGGCGCAGGAAAAACGACAGCGATGCGCATGATGTGCGGACTATCCACTCCAACTTCAGGTGAAGCGACAATCGCAGGTTTCGACATATATCACCAGACCGAGCAAATCAAAAGACATATCGGATACATGAGTCAGAAGTTTTCATTGTACGAAGACCTGACTGTTTTTGAAAACATCCGGTTCTTCGGTGGCATATACGGACTCGAATCGAAATTCATAAAAGAGAAAAGCAGGCAACTGCTCGAACAGCTTGGACTCAGCGATCAGTCCGACACACTCGTTGCCTCATTGCCCTTAGGATGGAAACAAAAACTAGCATTCTCAGTCGCGGTTTTTCACGAACCGAAAATTGTCTTCCTCGATGAGCCGACCGGCGGCGTAGATCCGATCACGCGCAGGCAATTCTGGGATTTAATTTATGATGCTACCGCAAAAGGTATCACTGCCTTTGTCACTACACATTATATGGATGAAGCCGAATATTGTAACCGTGTCTCAATCATGGTTGATGGCGTGGTAAAGGCACTTGACTCCCCTACCGGATTAAAAAATACTTACCATGCAAATTCGATGGAAGAAGTTTTCTTTGAACTTGCCCGTGGTGCAAAAAGAAAAGGCGATTAAATTATTCAAGAATGAAAAAATATGAGAATAATTTATCCCGAAGGGATCTTCTGCATATAAGCAATTCAATTGTTACAAATTAAAATGAAACAATTTAAAGTCTTTGTACGAAAAGAATTTTTTCATGTCTTCCGTGACCGGAAGACCCTCCTTCTATTGTTCGGTCTGCCGATCGCGCAAATCGTTCTTTTCGGATTTGCATTGACCAATGAAATTAAGAATTCAAAAATCCTGGTCTGCGATTATTCGAACGACGTTACAAGCAGGAAAATTATCGAGAAGCTCAAGGCCAGTCACAATTTCGAGGTTTGGGAGAAAGTCTGGTCACATGAGCAGATCGAGAAAGAATTTAAAAAGGGAATCATAAAATTAGCGGTTGTATTTCCGGATAATTTTTCGGCCAACCTGGCACATGGAAATTCGGCCCAGGTCCAATTGCTCGCCGATGCTTCAGATCCTAATACAGCGACGACCCTCATTAACTATGCAACGAATATCATTTACGATTATCAGTCACAGTCGATAAACATTCCATATCAAATCACGCCCGAGGTCCGCATGCTCTACAATCCCGAATTGAAAGGAGCGACGAACTTCGTTCCGGGCGTCATGGCGCTGGTGCTTTTTCTCGTCTGCGTACTGATGACATCGGCATCGATAGTTCGTGAGAAAGAAAACGGCACGATGGAGGTCCTGCTTGTTTCTCCATTCCACCGGTTTATGGTCATTCTTTCGAAAGTAACTCCATATTTCATTCTATCATTGGTGAATCTCGCAATCATATTAATTCTTAGTGTATTTCTGCTTGACACACCTATCAGGGGAAGCATACCGTTATTGATCTTCGAGAGCTGCATATTTATCATCACTGCCCTTTCGCTCGGACTTCTTATTTCGAACGTAACCGACTCACAACAGACTGCGATGTTTATTTCATTAATGGGTATGATGCTTCCGACTGTATTACTTACCGGGTTCATGTTTCCAATCGAGAACATGCCGAAAGCGCTACAGATCATTTCCAACGTCGTTCCGTCCCGATGGTATTTCATCATCGTGAAGTCGGTGATGATAAAAGGACTCGGACTTGCCTCTGTCTGGAAGGAGACACTCGTTTTAGTGGGCATGACGACTTTTCTAACCATCATAAGTTTTAAGAAATTTAAAGTGAGGCTGGCATGAGAGAACTGAGATATCTTTTACAGAAAGAATTCAGGCAAATCTTCCGCAACAAGACAATCCTGCGAATGATCATTGCAGTTCCGTTCATTCAGCTCCTTGTCTTGCCTTTGGCAGCCGACTACGAGGTTAAGAACATCAACATCGCCATCGTCGATCACGACCATTCGACGTTCTCCCAAAAACTCATTACAAATATTTCAGCTTCGGGATATTTTGTGCTTAAGACATACGGCAATTCGTACCGGCAGGCAATGGAAAAGATCGAGGCCGATGAAGTTGATTTAATTCTTGAAATTCCTGCATCGTTTGAAAAGAATTTAGTTCGCGAAAGTAACCAGGATTTATTTGTGGCGGTAAATGCGATCAATGGTGTGAAGGCGAATTTGGGTGGAGCATACCTTATGCAAATCATCAGGGGCTTCAACCAACAAATTGTCGCATCAATTATTCCGATGAATAATTTTTCTAGTCCGGTTATAGAAGTCGTTTCGAACAACTGGTATAACCGGCTTCTGAACTACCGTTTCTTCATGGTGCCTGGAATTCTTGTTGTGCTCGTCACACTCATCGGCGTTTATTTATGTGCGCTGAATATTGTTGTGGAGAAAGAACGCGGAACGATCGAACAAATCAATGTGACGCCGGTAAAGAAATATCAATTCATACTGGGAAAACTGATTCCGTTCTGGCTGATTGGAAATTTTGTCTTCTCGCTTGGACTATTTGTTATTGCGCGATGGATTTATGGAATCGTTCCGGCTGGAAGTGTTTTAGTCTTATACTCCTTCCTGGCCATTTATCTTATTGCAATTCTTGGAATTGGATTAACAATCTCCGCATTTTCATCGACTCAACAACAGGCTATGTCTGTAGCATTTTTCTTTGTGATGATATTTATGTTGATGAGCGGACTTTTCACTCCTGTAGAAAGCATGCCTGAATGGGCTATCTGGATTACTCGATTCAATCCGGTTACCTATTTTATCGAGGTGATGCGAATGGTTGTGATGAAAGGAAGTGGGTTTGCCGATTTGAAAATGCATTTTACAGTTATTACCTTGATGGCGGTTATAACTAATACGCTTGCAGTTGTCAGCTACCGAAAGACGAGTTGAAATAAATTACTAATTACTAATTACGGATCGCTTTGAATTGATCTTCAAATAAACTACGCACTCTTTGCGCCTCTGCGCGAGTCATAAAAAAAATCATGCACCCCCGAGTAAAGATCTGTTGCATTTCAAGCTTAGCCGAAGCGAAGATTGCCATTGAACATGGCGCCTCTGCATTGGGTCTTGTCGGTCGAATGCCAAGCGGACCTGGGGTGATCGACGATGACCTTATTTCAAAAATTGCAAGATCGGTTGCTCCTCCCATTTCAACATTTCTCCTGACGAGTGAGACGAAACCCGGGGATATTATCGATCATTATAAGAAAGTTAATACGACCACCATTCAACTGGTCGACGAACTTGAGGAAGGAGAATTTGAAATGTTACGCCGGGAATTACCACATGTTAAACTCGTCCAGGTCATTCACGTCATCGATGAGAGTTCCGTAGAAGAAGCCATTGAAGTTTCTAATTTTGTTGATGCTCTTTTACTGGACAGTGGCAATCCCAATTTGGCGGTTAAGGAATTAGGCGGGACCGGCCGAACTCATGATTGGGATTTAAGCAGGCGTATCAGTAAGTCGGTCCATGTTCCTGTTTTTCTTGCAGGCGGACTCAATAAGGATAATGTTAAACAGGCAATTGAAGTAGTGCAGCCATTCGGAGTAGATCTATGTAGCAGCGTGCGAACGAACGGCAGACTCGATGTGATGAAGTTGAAAGAATTTTTCGAAGTCATACATAGCATCTGATTAAAATTTTTCTGTATCATTATACAAATGGTACAGTTGAATCAGATCCAAATCAGGAATTATATCAGGCCCGGCGATCTCGGATATGTAACGCATCGTCATGGCAAGCTTTACTCGGAAGAGTACGATTACGGAGTCTCGTTTGAAACCTATGTGGGAGCCGGATTACATGAGTTTTATCAGCGTTATGATCCCGAATTGGACAGGGCCTGGATTTGCGAGCATGAAAACCAAATAATCGGATTCCTTTTGCTCATGCACAGAGAGAATAATGCCGCTCAGCTAAGATACTTTTATGTCGAGCCTGTTTTCCGGGGGATCGGACTTGGGAAAAAGCTAATGGAGTTATTCATGGAATTTTTAATGGAAAAGAAGTATGACTCTGCTTACTTATGGACGACTCATGAGCTTTATTCCGCTGCATCGCTTTATCAAAAACACGGTTTTCAACTTTCAGAAGAAAAAGAATCGACAGCATTCGGAAAATCCCTGAGAGAGCAGCGATACGATGTTATAGTTAACAAAATATAAAATTAACTTTTCATTAGACTTTCGAAATGGTAAATTGATTAATTTTGAAAATCAATTTTAAACTTATTCAACTTTGAGATTTTTAATAGCTATTTCTATTATTTTATTTTTCAATCGCTGTACTACGGAATTACCATCCGTTTCACATAGTCCTAAAGACAGTCTTATTTCGTTATTGCCAAAAATGAAATCAACAGATCTCGGATGTGATGCTGATATTTACTGGAAAATCATAAAGCGTGGCAGCTCTTCAATTCCGGCATTGATCGAAAGTCTAACTGATAGCACTCCTACCAATGTGTATGATAAGTGTAAAAAAGGAAATTTAAATGTAGGTGAAATTTCATATTTCGCTTTAGATGAAATCATGTTTATGCCTGTTGCAGCAATAACTCAAAGCCAATGGTGCACGTTTGATTCAAATGGTTGCTGGATTTTTTATGAAGCCCTTTTTGATAATGGTTACAAAGTATATTTCCAGGAACAAATGAGAAATTTTTATTATCGTGAAAAATTTAATTACGAATATTATTCTGAAAAGGAATTAAATGACTGTCGAAAAAAATATAAAATTGCAGGAAGATTGGCATGGATTCACTCACGGACTTATCCAATAGAAAATACAGATACCATTGAAATAATTAATCTACTTCATAAGATTAGTAATTAAAATGAAACCAAAACAAGTACTCGAAAAATGGATTGAGTTTTTCAACGCAGCAAATGCAGAAAGTATTTCAGAACTTTATGCAGACGATGCCATCAATCACCAGGTGGTTAACGAACCAATTAATGGCAAAGCAGCTATACGACAAATGTTCTCTACCGAATTCGCCAATGCCGAAATGGTCTGCATACCCGAAAACATTTTCGAAGATGGCGAATGGGCGATTCTCGAATGGAAAGATCCTAAAGGAGTAAGAGGTTGTGGATTCTTTCAGATAAGGGATGACAAAATTATTTTCCAACGCGGGTATTGGGACAAACTATCATTTTATAAGTTGCATAATATTCCGCTTAATTAACATTTGCTTACTATGTCAAAGCCAAGAAACTTGATAATCAGCAATGTGATTTCATTTGTGGCCTTTACTATTCTTTACCTGACGAAAACACCGGTTTGCGAAGTTTATTTGATGCATGATTTTTCGTTTCAAATCACGAAGTCGGAACTTTTATTTCAGTGTGCGATTTTGTTTCTCGGTCCAGTCATACTTTTAATTTATCAGGAAATGTATTTTGGAACAATTAAATCTAGCACACTCATATCTCAATTTACCATCGCTCTGCTATCTAATTTTGCAATCACATACTCTTTACTCAAATATTGTCACGTCATAAATGGTGGAATGTATATGTTTCTCGATACTGCAATGTTATTTTCATTTTTACTCAGGGGGATTGGATACATAATTTTATGTATTTTACTAATCAAGACTTTTATTCAATTTTTACGTTCACGAAATGAATAATACGATACAACTAGATTCGCACAGGATCCTAGCTACATTAATTTCTACAATAATTGCCTCCACAATCGGGTTGATATTTCTACATTTTGACAATATTATTCCGATTCCATTTATATATGCGCTGAGCTTTCCATTCGCTCATTGGAACTATATTAAGAATAAATTTCTCCATACGTTAATAATCGTTCTGGTTATACCCATAATATTTGTAATCGGGTTAGGCATGTTGTTTTTTCTAAATCAAGACAATGGCCAGGTTAAAGCACTTATAACAAGCGCTACATGTTCCATCTTAGTGCTTTTCACAATTAATAATTATATCAAACTCCAAAATATACGACTTGCGCTTATTGCGACAATCATATTTTCATCGATTGCAATTCTCCTCGTTGAGCCATTGAAACATTTGTTCGCATTGATAGATTGGATAAATGATCCGGGCGTAGTATTCTTTCTTTGGCAGGTGGGGGTGAGTCTGGGAATTAGTTTAGGGTTTGAACCAAAAAAATCTTTGCAGGCATGAAATACTTTATATTACTTCTAATTCTGGGAAACTTTTCAGCGTATGCACAACCATCATACATGTACAATCAAAAAGGACAATTATGTACTGATACCGGTTTATCGATAACCCCTGAACAATATCGTGTTTGGAGTATTTCAGAAAATAATGTGGCTGCTCTTTTAGCTGACATTATTTTTCCTGTAATATATGTGGAGAATAATATACAGGCTAAGGGATTTCTTATTGCTTCATTTGTCTGTGAAAAAGACAGCATAAGAAATATTGAGGTTGCAAAAGACTGAACCGGTTATTCAGCATTTTCTGTCAGTGTGATTGCCGGATTAAAAAGCAACTCCCACAGTATTTTTCAAATTATGAAAGAGAATAGTATGGTCTTATCTGCACCTGCCCAATTCAAAGGAAAATACTATATAGCGTTTGATTTTAGATTAATTAATTTCAATGAAGAGCAGATAAAATTCCTGCATTTAAAAGACGATTCATAACCTGATATTACTTATCTTTAAAACAAAAACCTATGCCACGTAAACGTAAACCAGGCCGCCCGAAAGGCGCTAAAAACAAACAGAGTGTATTAGAACAAGCCGGCATCATTGAAACTCCAAAGAAAAGAGGAAGACCCGCAGGCATCAAAGCAAAACGCAGAGGAAGACCTGCAGGTATATCTTCTAAGAGTGGACGTAAACAAGGGCGAACAATAACAAGGAATTCCTTTGTAGGCGGTCCGCATACGGCAGTTAACGGAATTCACTTTATCGGCAAGACGCTCATCATCGATACGAATGAGATGAACGTCGACGAGGTGATCTTTTTGGGAGAAGGAAAATCTCCGAAAGTAAGATAGATCACTTACGAATAAAATAATGAAAGCCGCATGACGTTTTGTTGATGCGGCTTTTTTGCACTCATATGAAAAAGACAATTCTATACTGTTTTATTGCGGCGCTGATTTTGGCGACTACATTTTATGTTTGGGAATATGTGAATGACACGCCGCCGGCCGGTTATCCCATATCGAAGTCAGTTCTTGAATACTCAATTGTATTAAGCGCAATAATGATTTGTATTACGATACCGGTTTTGGTTTTTAGATTTTTGACTATTCAATTGATAAGGTTGAATGTTGCGAGAAGAAAAAGAGTTGGCAGGATCCGCTAATTTAATACCGGCGTATAACAAAATTTTTAAGGCTATGTTTCAGCTATTTTTAGTGATTTTATATCTGACAACATTGGTTGCTCTTGAATCATTCTTTAAAGCCGGCCGCACCAGGAGAATATTAAAGGCAATTACGAAACAGATTCTTATTTTGTGCGTGAGATGAGTCAAACAAAAAAATACAATGGCGGATATTTTGCAATTAAAACTATAATTGATAATAAAGATGGGGCGCTTATGTATGAGGAAAATAAACGTTGATCTGACTCAGTCTGTTTTTTTTAGATGACTTTTACATTCGAGAACTTTTGAATAGTTAATTGAGCATTTTAATTCCAGCCTTAAGTTCATTTTGGCTGCAATTGGCTTCGTAAGTAGTGCTTGTTTACAAACGTCCTGCGGGCGTTTGAGTGTCAAATGATGCGACTCGTAAAGACGCGATGAATCGCGTCTAAATGCATCCCAACCTTAAATTCAAAATTGAAGTATTTTTGATTTGAATTCTACTAAGAAACCGACAGGTTATTCTCAGGAGGCTGCTCTTAACGTGATTTTTGATTCTTGATTTTTGGTTTTTGATGTTTGATGTTTTTAAAACAAAACAGCCCCTTTTTGAGGGGCTGCGTGTTGACCTACTAGGGCTCGAACCTAGACTCTTCTGAACCAAAATCAGACGTGTTGCCAGTTACACCATAGGTCATTTTGGGGATGCAAAAATAAGAAGTTTTCGCAAAAAGCCAACCTGAAAGGGCTAATTCTTGGATGCAATCAAATAGATGTCCCAGCAATCGTCAAGTGACTCATTTTGAAGGAAGAAGTCGCGGGTCGTGATGTCTGTCGTCTGGTCGACCTTGTCTTTTAGCTTGTTACGCATCAAACTGGTGATCCAGTTGTATGGCTTCGAAAGCCAGGCCGACGGCAGCCAGCGATGCATTTTGAAAATGTCAAAACGAAGGATCATGCGGACAAACTTGCCATTCTCCGCATAGTATTTATTTACGCGCTCATTGCCATTCAGTCCTTTCAACTCGAACTTTCCCGTGAGATCTCCTACCTCCTTCTTCATCTCATCGAATGTGTATTCATGAACGTGAAACGGATTTCGCGCCAACGACTTCTTGATATTCGGCGTCGTCACCAGCAACGAACCTCCCGGCTTCAACACGCGCAGACATTCCCGAAGAAATTCTTTGCGATGTTGAATGTGCTCGATGAATTGAAATGCTGTGATGACATCGAACGAATGATCGTCGAACGGAATAGGCGGAATCGCCCCCTGTCTGAAATCAAGATTCTTCTTATCGCTGTATCGTGATTTGTTGTCTGCAATTGTTTCCGAATCGTAATCGAGTCCGGTTATCGATGCAGCCGAATCGGCCATCAACGCCGTCCCATAGGCAAGTCCGCAACCCACATCCAATACCTTCTTTCCCCTGATCACAGGTACTGCAAATTCATAGGCATACTGACAACGCTGGTAGGTAACATTGTTGGCTTCGTCGTGATGGGCGCGCTCGTGGGAGGACATGGGTATAATTTGTTAAGGGATGCGAAGATAAGGAGCAATTGAAAATTGAAGATTGAAAATTGAAAATTAATTGAATATTAGATATTGAAAATTTAACTGCTCTCCAGGACCGACTTTATAGTCTTAAACAAAAAAAGCAGACTGGATTTTTCCAATCTGCTATTAGCAACGCATTTAATTAAAGTTCTTTTTAACCTCTACACGAATTTGAAAAAGTTCCCTACGGGATTATACCTTTCTCATTTATTTCATTTGAAAGGTATAACTTAATGATTTATCACAAGACGTGACGTCTGAATCTCCTGCCCTTCTTCGTAAATGCGATAGAAATAAACACCTGGTGGAAGGACGGCCGTGTTTATGACAAAGGGCGCCGTTGCATTTTCAATCTGCGATTGATATGTTAATTTTCCTGTGAGGTCGTAAATGGAAACAGATGCATCCTTATAATCGCCCTTAAGCGTGAGACGAACCTGGTCGTTGGCCGGATTCGGATAAACCGAGCCTGACTGAGCATTCAGATTTTCCGTTCCCAGCGTGATGGCTGCTGCCGGAATCCATGGACTCAGATCGATGTAATACAAATGATTCGAACCGCCGGCTGCCTCATCGGTCAGATTAATGGCGCGATTGGTACAGAACGTAACTGCTTCTTTTTGAGTCCATCCGCCCGCAATACTGATAAGTGTATGCGTTCCGTGGAAGAAGTCGTTTCCGATGTAATTTCTGAATAGATGGATTCTTGTATTGGAGATGAGAACCATCGACGAGCCATCCGGACTGATCGCCGCTCCGGTTGTACGGTCGTTCGTATAAAAACTGTCGACCAGCATGGCTACATATGTTCCCGGCACATCCGGAATCACATACATTTTGGTATAACCAATCGCCGAACCATCGGTCTTTGTGAACAGGAAAAGCTGACCCTGGAAATGAATGAAAGCTTCCACGTCGAAGTTCATCCATGGCGAAGGGAAACGCTCCTGGTCTTCGTAGCTGAAAGATATCTGGTCGGCCGTTACAGAATTGGCTGTAACCCCCGATGGATAAGGGATGCGGTAGATTTTCAGATTGGTACGGTCGCACATATTATTACCGAAGTCGCCGATAAACATATATGTACGATTGACGTCATGTGCTATGTCTTCCCAATTCCTGTTGTTCGCATTGGTGATTGTCACCGTCCGGGTAAGCGATCCATCGCCTGCAATCCTGTATATCTCGGGATTACCGCTGTCGTTCAGCGACCAGAAATGCGTACCTCCCGTATGATCGAGACCGGAACTTTCAACGAGATTCGACGGCAAATTTCCGACGACACTCGCTGAAACGGTTATCGCTACTGAGGTTTGACTTGATAAGAGTGCTGCACATAAAAATGCACCTGCAACAGAAGTACGTAGATTTCTCATTAGGAAATAAAGTTTCGTTCAAGTGTGAATTCCCCTCGAATCCACTAGCGCAAATTATGCGACGGCAAATATAAATGAAATGTAATGCGGGCAAAATCTTACACAATGGAAACTTATCCGTAACCTTTGTTCAATCGGCGAAAATTTTCCGAAATGAAGGTTCGATGTATTCCGGGCCTCTAAAATTCATTTTCCGCTCTAATTTCATTTATTTTATAACTTCGCACGCATTCAATTTTAAGGATATGAATTATAAAAGAATAAATGACGTAACAGGTTGGGTAGTTTTTCTGATTGCTTGTTATACATTCTGTTCAACCATTGAACCTACCGGAAGTTTTTGGGATTGTGGAGAGTTCATCGCGACAGCAACTAAACTCGAAGTTGGTCACCCGCCGGGTGCTCCATTATTTCTAATGCTTGCACGTGTATTTATTCTCTTCGCCGGTGATAATCTTCAACAAATTCCGATAATGGTGAACATCATGTCGGCATTGATGAGTGCTTTCACTATTCTGTTTCTCTTCTGGACCATCACTGCGATGGCACGCAAGATCATTCTCAACAATGCCGAGCAGACAATGGATCGCATACTTGCTGTGATGGGAGCCGGAGTCGTTGGCGCTCTCGCCTACACTTTCTCCGATTCGTTCTGGTTCTCCGCTGTCGAAGGTGAGGTGTACGCAAGTTCATCGTTCTTCACTGCAATTGTCGTCTGGGCCATCTTCAAATGGGAACAGGCTGCTGACGAACCACACAACTTACGCTGGCTGATCCTCATCGCCTATCTCATGGGACTTAGTATCGGAGTTCACTTACTTAACCTCCTCGCCATTCCGGCACTCGCATTTGTTTTCTACTTCAGAAAATACAAGCCTACTACTCAAGGAGTCTTCGCAACAGCATTGATCAGTATTTTGATTCTTGCTTTTATCCAATACGGCGTCATCCAGCTCATGATTACCATCGCCGGTAAATTTGATTATTTCTTCGTGAACACTATCGGAATGCCATTCGGCACGGGTATCATCATCTATGGCCTCCTGATCATCGGCGCTCTCGTTGTTGCGCTTCGTTATACCAAGCGTAAAAATATGCCTCTATGGAATACTGCCGTATTGTGTGTGGTCTTCATCATGATCGGCTATTCTTCATTCGCACAAATCATCATCCGCTCCAATGCAAACACTCCGCTCGACGAGAACAATCCGGAGAACGTATTTAACTTTATCTCTTACCTGAAACGTGAGCAGTACGGAGATCGTCCGCTGTTCTTCGGCCAGAGTTACAATTCAAAAGTCGTTGGCCAGGTGGAAGGCGCTATGAACTATGCGCGTGTAAAAGGTGCCGATAAGTATGTTGAAGCCGGACGCAAGGTCGAGCCTCGTTACGATAAAGAGGGTTTGTTCCCACGTATGTGGAGCAACCAGCAAAGCCACATCAACGAGTATAAAAAATGGGCTGATATCAAGACCGACCGTTTCCCGACATTTGGCGACAACCTGAAATTCTTCTTCGTCTACCAGATGGGAGAAATGTACTGGAGATATTTCATGTGGAATTTCTCGGGAAGACAAAACGACATCCAGGGACCCGGCGGAATCACGAAGGGCAACTGGTTGAGCGGAATTAATTTCATCGACGAAATGCGTCTCGGTCCGCAAGACAAGCTTCCTGAGAGCATGACTAATAACAAGGCGCGTAATAAGATGTACATGCTTCCTTTCATACTCGGAATCATCGGACTCATCTATCATTTTTCGCGTGACAAATTTGACGCATGGATCGTCATGCTCATTTTCTTCTTCACCGGTGTCGCCATCGTAATTTATTTGAATGGTACTCCTCTCCAACCACGTGAACGTGATTATGCTTATGCAGGATCGTTCTATGCTTATGCGATGTGGATTGGATTAAGTGTTTTATCTCTGTATGAATTCCTCCGGAAAAAAGCATCGCCTGTTGCTGCTGCCGGAGTCGCAACAATTCTTTGTCTTACAGTTCCGGTCGTAATGGCTCGTGCAGGTTGGGATGATCACAACCGTTCGCACCGTTTCACATCGCGTGACTTTGCGACTGATTATTTAAATAGTTGTGCGCCGAATGCAATCATCTTCACCAACGGCGATAACGATACTTTCCCTCTCTGGTATGCCCAGGAAGTAGAAAATGTGCGAACAGATATCCGAGTCGTGAATCTCAGTCTCCTCAACACCGACTGGTACATAGATCAGCTGAAGCATAAATATTATACGTCGGAGCCAATCAACATTTCATGGTCGAGCGATAAATATAATTTAGGAAAACGTGATTATATTCCGTTCTACGATCGTGGCATCAAAGGTTCTGTTGAACTGAAGGAACTCGTTGACTTCATGGGTAGCGACGATCCGCAGGCAAAGGCCCGTACTAATAACGGCGACGAAGTAAATTATTATCCATCAAAGAATATTAAGCTCACAATTAACAAAGACGAAGTACTTGCAAGCGGAACGGTTTCGGCCGAGAACGCCGACAAGATCGTCCCTGCGATGGAATGGACTGTTGATGGAAATTACCTGATGAAGAATGACCTGATGATACTCAACATTCTTGCAAACAATCATTGGAAACGTCCGGTTTATTTTGCTACAACAGTAGGTTCCGATAATTATCTGAACCTCGAACCATACTTCCAGCTCGAAGGACTTGCATATCGTATCGTTCCAATCCGCACAGATGTTAAGAACGATGTTGTTGCAGGCAGAGTTGACACGAAGATCATGTACAAAAACGTGATGGAGAAATTCGTTTACGGCAACATGAACGATCCGAGAGTATATCTCGACGAGAACAACCTTCGTATGACGACAAACTTCCGCATCAACTTCGCGCGTTTAGCCGAAGAATTGCTGGCCGAGAACAAACGCGACGAAGCAGTTAAAGTACTCGACAAGTGCATGGAGGTAATGCCTGACAAGAATGTACCATACAACTTCTTCATGACTAAGATCGCAGAACTCTATTACCGTGCTGCAGGAGCCATGGGTACCGATTCGCTTGCACAAGACAATATGGAAGGCAGTCGCAGAACCGAATTGATCAACAAGGCAAATGCGATCTCGGAACGCGTGCTGAACATCTATTACGACAACATGAATTATTACCTGAGTCTGAAGGGCACGAAATATTACAAGCTCGTGGATACGGAGATGAACCAGGCATTATACATTCTTCAGTCGATCTCGAATACACTTCGAATGACACGCCAGACTGAGATGGCGGGTAAGGCAGAGAAGAAGTTTATGGAGGTGGCGCAGAAAGCAGGAATATGATCATTGAAAATTGAAGATTGAAAATTGAAAATTAATTCGCTCTTTCAGGTCTTATATCCTTCACTGATTTGGGAAATTGAGACGAGCGAAAAAATAATATATCTGACCTTTGACGATGGACCCATTCCGGTAGTGACCGAATGGGTCCTCGGCGTTTTAAGGGAATACGATGCGCTTGCAACCTTTTTCTGCATCGGAGATAATGTGCGAAAACATCCTGATGTTTTTAAAAAAGTTATTGATGCCGGTCATGCCCTTGGCAATCACACGATGAATCATCTCAATGGATGGAAGACCGACACAAAACAGTATCTCCAAAATGTGAGAGAGTGTGAGAAATATGTTTCGTCCGATTTATTTCGTCCCCCGTACGGAAGAATAAAACGCAATCAAATCAAACTGCTGCAGGATAAAAAGATTGTGATGTGGGATGTGTTGAGCAAGGATTATGACCAAGGTCTGTCAGGCGAAGATTGTTTTAAAAGGGTTCAGTCACAGACACACAACGGCTCCATCGTTGTCTTTCATGATAGCATTAAATCCGGGAACCGGCTCCGTATTGCGCTTCCTAAAACGCTGGAGTATTTTTCGAAGAATGGATTTAGGTTTGAACGATTGGCAATTGATGAACTCTAATTCCAGGATGGTCTTAATTGTTCTGGTTGCTTACATTACCGCTCCTCGACTTGGGGACCGCCCCTCGGCTCCGCTCGGGGACCGCGCTCATTTCTCGCGCTAAGGTCTCGACTACGCTCGACCTTTGGTATAGAAACGGTCGAGAGTCGAGACCAGGAAGTAATACAATTGTTCGGTCCCCGAGCGGAGCCGAGAGGCAGTATTCAAGTGTGACCTTTTAATATAGAACAATGATCGTAGCTATGTGGCAGTCCCCGAGCAGAGCCGAAGTGCGGTCCCCAAGCAAAGCCGAGAGACGGTCAGCAAGCGTTACCGAGGCAAGATCACACGAAATTGAAAACTGTCAATTGACAATTGACTAGATCCTCTCCGTCAACCAACTCTTATAAGAAAGTATATCCGCATCCGACATCTCTTTCTTCGCCGGTGAAAGAATCAATTGTTTCGCCTGTGCAATCAACGCCTTTTCGTTTCGGAGCGAATCCTTCTGCATGAGCGTGGCTATGATTTTCACCATCAGGATTTCGCGGGCATTCGTTTTGCGATTGAAGAAGTCTTTGAAGTCTTTGCGAACGAGCCGAAGTTTGGTTTCGAGCACATCGAAATCTTTTAGTTCATAACGTATTAATAATTCCGCTATGGCAATCTTGAATTTGAATGATTCATCTGCATTCGCATATCCATCGAGGGTAAGCAGTTTATTCAGATTACGAATCGACTTATGGTAATCGCCGATGTCGAAATAACTCACCGCAAGATTGAGCTCGACGGCCATCTGGTAAAATGGTACCGAGTAAATCTTGTCGGTCGATTTCATTTCTGTCAATATCTCGATGGCCTTAACCCGGTCGATCTGCGAGTAATTAATTACGAGCGAATTGTAGTAATAGAAAAGATATTTATCGTAGTGAACACGCTGGTGCTCTTCCATTCCGGCCCTTAGCTTGTCGGCAAACTTCAACGACTCTTTCGTGTTGCCATTCTTGAAAAGCGTGTTGATGGTGAACACCAGCATCTGCAACTTCGTGTCGTGATTGTTTTTATTGAACAGTTTTTCGGTGGTGAATTCAGTGTAAGTGTTCAATAGGTATTGCTCCAACATCTGGTAATTCCGTTTTTGCAAAAAGATTTGTGTAACGGCATGATAGATTTTGAAACGAAGCTTGGGGCTACTGCTCAACTCTTTGTCGGACGAATATTGTTTGATGGTTTTCTGTAGCAGTGGCAGGACCGGATTCTCATCGGTCGAGAAATTCTGCGTGAGTTTCATCTTGTGACTAACCACGGCGAGGATGTCGTCGATCTCGCGTAATTGGCGAATCTGTTCAGAGTTCTTTATTCGTAGCTTAATATATTGTTCGGGATTTATACCCGGCATTTCATTCGAGAGGCGGATGAAGTCACCATAGATAATATCGAGCAATTCGTAGTTTTCTGTCTTTTTCGACTGTGCCTCTGCCTTCTTCAGGAAGAAGTGAGCGACGCGAAAGTTGTTTTTACCCAGGTAATATTTTTCGAGCGTCAACAGGTAGAGTGTGTATACAAAATCGTCGTCGTCGAAATGCTGTATCATCAGACTCTTGTTGACGTCACGCAACAGGCGATTTCTTAAACGATAGAAAGAGTTTTTATCTCCATCAGGGTAAAGCTGTCTCACGATCTTCGTCTCATTATACTTCTCGCCCGACTTGCGCATGTAATCGAACAATCGAACGTCGAGCCTGTCTTCTCCTGCATGACTCCTGGAAAGGAAAAGCTTGAAATGCCTCACCTGTTCCTTATTCATGTTCTCAATGATATTGTTAAGTATGTCCATTTAGGGTCTGTTGAACAGGTAAGAAAATTAAAAAAAAATATGGTATTTGTCAATGGTTTCGGTATTTTTGGATATAAATAAGTTGATCCCTATGACAAAACGTATACTTCGAATATCCCTCCTTTTTGTCCTTTTCCTGTCGACCCGGGTGACGGGTCAGCACTTGACCATTTCAGGTATTGGAGGCACTTTCCTGGATGTCTTAAATGATACTGCTTTTGAGGCAATCCCAAACTATGTCTTTAGTGCAACTGTTATGAATATTGATTCTTCTGCAAATACATATTCAGACACAATTGCCATATATTTAAAGGCAAACTCCAAACCGGTTGATGTAGTTTACCCCGGAACATTTCTCGATAGTCTACCTCCATTTGTACCTATAGTTAAAACAAATCCACAGTATCATTTTACTCCAAATCACTTCGACGATGGTGATAATATTGTCGTAATCTGGCCGCAGGCAATCTCAACTCCAGTGCAAACAGATACTTTCACAACTCAAATATTTTTCATTTCCCTGATTAATGTGGATGAGTTCGAATCAGCTTCATTAAAGGTCTATCCTAACCCTGCAACCGAGTATTTATTGCTCGAAGGGCTTAGTAAAATCAGCCTCAAACACGTAAGAATTCAGGACATGCAGGGTCGGCTTAAATATGAAGGAATTCCTTCTTCAGATATGATTTCTGTTAAGGAACTCTCACCTGGAACGTACACAATTACACTCGAAAGAACCGACGGAAAACGCAAGGTATTAACGATGATCAAACAATAATCAATCGTTTTTGTAAGAGTAGTCCAGTCTGATTTCCGACTTCCGAGCTCTTACTTCTTTCCTCCTACTTCCTTCCTCCAACCGGTGCACAACTATTTATTCGTAATTTTGCACCAATGTCAATTCCTGTCAAAGAACTTTATTGCAACAGCCTGACCCGTTACAGGCGTTACCAGACGCTGGAAGTGAACGTGGGCGGACTCATCATTGGCGGCAATCATCCCATACGCGTCCAGTCCATGACTACGACCGATACAATGGACACAGCAGCTACTGTGGCTCAGAGCATCCGTATGATCGAGGCCGGTTGCGAACTCGTTCGAATCACCGCTCCAAGTATCAACGAAGCCAGGAACCTGGAGGAAATCAGGAAATCTTTGCATGCAAAGGGATACAAGGTTCCTCTGGTAGCCGATATACATTTCACTCCGAATGCTGCCGAATACGCTGCGAGGATCGTCGAAAAGGTTCGTGTGAATCCGGGTAACTATGCCGACAAGAAGAAATTCGAAACGATTGATTATTCCGATGCAACCTACAATGACGAACTGGAGCGAATCCGCGAAAGATTCATTCCGTTAGTAAAGATTTGCAAGGAATATGGTACGGCCATGCGCATCGGAACGAATCATGGTTCACTCAGTGATCGAATCCTGAGTCGCTATGGTGACACGCCGCTCGGAATGGTTGAGTCGGCTATGGAGTTCCTACGCATCTGCGAGGACTTCGATTATTTCAACATCGTATTATCGATGAAGGCGAGTAATCCGCAAGTCATGGTCCAGGCCTATCGAATGCTCATCATGAAAATGGCCGAGGAAGAAATGAACTATCCGTTGCACCTTGGGGTGACAGAGGCCGGCGATGGTGAGGACGGACGCATCAAGTCATCGGCCGGAATCGGCACCTTGCTCGAAGACGGAATCGGCGATACGATTCGTGTCTCTCTCACCGAAGACCCTGAATTCGAAATTCCCGTCGCAAAGGCATTAGTTGATCGCTACAAACGAAGAGAAGAATTACAAAAACATATCACGGATGTTTCGCATTTGCCCTACGATCCGGTTAGCTATACACGACGCGATTCCATTATTATTCATAACATCGGCGGACATAAAGTACCGGTCGTTATAGAAGATGTAAGCAGGCTCGAAAAAATAAGTCATGCCTCACTCGTTCCATTTGGATATTTCTATTCGATGAAAGACGACAAGTGGAATCTGACCGATCAGGCATGTGATTATATTTTTACCGGCGAAAAAAATATTGGCTTCGAAATTCCAGGAACGCTCGGAGTCATAAAAGGGAAATACAAATCAGAAAATCTGCCGATCGATTTTATTGAAGCAAATATAGAGACCGTTCTTTCTCCGGATTTTTCTGTAAATTATTCCACCGTCCTTATCATTACGACTTCGAATGAACATGGCATGGCAGAACAACGCCGCATATTCATCGAGCTGTTAAATAAAAAAATCAATTGTCCGGTCATCATCAGGCGTTCGTATCAGACAAAGGATGCCGATGAATTGGCTTTGCATGCAGCTACAGATTTTGGTGCTTTATTGCTGGATGGATTCGGAGACGGAGTATGGATAGACGCTCCGAATGTGAGTCCCGCCCAGGTGAATCAGATCGCCTTTGGAATTTTACAGGCGACCCGCACAAGAATTTCAAAAACAGAATACATCAGCTGCCCAAGCTGCGGCCGTACGCTTTTCGACTTACAAGAGACTACTGCAAAGATTCGTGCACGCACATCACACCTGAAGGGAATCAAGATTGGCATCATGGGATGCATCGTAAATGGTCCGGGCGAAATGGCCGATGCCGATTATGGATACGTTGGTACAGGGATTGGAAAAATCACACTCTACAAAGGAAAGGAAGTCATTCGGAGGAATGTAGATGCGGTGAATGCGGTGGATGAGCTGATTGAATTGATAAGGGTAAATGGGGACTGGATAGATATTGAAAATTGAATGTTGAAAATTGAATATTAATTGAATATTGGTAATTGGACATTAATTCTATCGAAAGATTTTTTGCATATTAATCAAGGATCTCTATTGCTCGATGACCAATAACTCAATGAACAAATTAATCTTCAATTTTCAATTTTCAATCTTCAATCTTCAATTTTCAATTTTCAATCTTTACTACCGTACGTACCGAGTGGTTTTCCGACACAAAAGTGAGAACATAAAGTCCGCTTGCATAACCCGTAAGGTTCATTTCTCCTTTCACCCGCCCGTGACCGTGAATTGAGAAGTCGCTAACGACTTTTCCCTGCGCATCGAAAAGCTGAACATGAACTTCTTCGTCGGCGCCCATGTCAATCGAATAATTTAATTTGTCTTTTGCCGGATTAGGATAAATCGCAAGTCCGCTGGTATTTAAATCGGCAATGGAAGTCGGAGCAGAAATATTAATTGAATCACTTCCGGAACATCCACTACTATCAGTAACCGTTACCCACATGTTCGAAGGACTTGCAACAGTGACAGTTTGAGTAGTACTACCATCTGACCAGAGATAATTTGCAAATCCATTCCCTGCATCGAGAGTTACAAAACTGCCCGAAGTAACAAGTGTATCATTACCGATGAATATTACCGGCGATGGAACAACAAAAACATTTACCGGAATTCTTGCACTCGGACAATTTACTCCGGCATCCAGATAATATATCGTGCTCTGATTCAATACAGGAGTGGTAAAGCTGCTTCCGGTTGTAAGCGGAGTTGTGACATACTGATCATCATACCAATGTATATCCTGTGGTGAACTTGCATTAATCGTCACAGAACCCTGATCGCAAATTGACATGTCTTGTACGACAGGAACTCCGCAAAGAGGTGTAACGGTAACGGTAACGGGAGAAGAGATCAACGAACAACCCTGGTCAGTGACAAGGACTGTATAATCTCCATCTACCGTTGCATCGATCGTCGATGATGTTGCACCCGGAACAGGGACGTTGTTATTAAGCCACTGGTATGTGTAGTTTGAATTATACGTGACGGTGAGCTGAACGGTATCGCCCTCACAAACTATTGTGTTCGATGGTACAGTTACATTTGTATTCGGTCCGCTGTAAGCACGTCCCGGCGTTCCACCCATACAACCTGCAAACCAGTTATTACCGTCGTTGAGATTTCCACTCGGACTTTGCAATTCGAGAGTATATCCGGCACCATCGGGTTCAGTTGGCCATGGAGAGTGATCGTCATAAATCATATCTACCACAAGGTTTCCATTCGAATCGAACAAACGAATTTCATCGCCCGAATTGCTCTGACTCACATTTGATGAACCAACGAAGTTTGTTACGTTTGGAAATTTACTAGTGAAAAGAGAATTGTCAGCCGCTACCACAAGATAACCGTTACCAGGAATAATTGTCGTAGTTGGAATTGTAAAGGCATGTGCATCGTCGGCATCTTTAAATACCCAGCCCGATACATCGAGACTTGTAGAAGAGGTATTGTGGAATTCAACCCAGTCGCCCGAATCGAAATTAGGATCGGAGTTATAATTTATTTCGCTCACAACAACAGAAGGAGCTGCCGATGATCCGGAGAAGAATGCAGTAATCGCATCAGTCGAAGTAAAATTCTTCGTTACTGTGATGTTCGAATTGTTTGTTGTAAATGCAACATTCGAATGCCAGTGATCGAACGTGTATCCCGGATTTGCAATAGCGGTGATAGTAACCGGGTTTCCGTTAAAGTAAACACCTGACCATGGAAGTGACTTAGGTTGTACTGTGCTGATGATGATTTTTCCTGCACCGGCAGGATTAACATTCAGCGTCAGTGTAACCTTACCTGCCAGACCGAACTCCGATTTAATAATGTCCCGCATTTTTCCGATGCGTGCAGAATAATAACTTTCCATGTCATCTATATCGTTATTCCATCCTGATATAGAACCACCCCATTTTGCAAAATGCTTTGCCATATCAGACGACATCGAATCTTTAAATGATTCTTCTACCGTCATCATACTATCGTATTGGAAAATCGTATTGATTAAATCGGCATAGCGATTGATGAAATAATTTTTAAAAGTCGGGTTATCCAAAATAGCATCGAATAAATCGGACGTATAATTCTGACTTTGCGGGTTGCGGGCGACTTCGATTGAATTAGTCGTTGTAGATGTGCCACTGTATCCTACACACATATCGAGGTCGTACAATAAATATTTCCACTTACCACCGGCCGGTCTCCACATCTTAATGTTATTCGTCCAATCACCCATCCAGTCCTGGTTATTGAAATAAGTTTCAGCAATCATATAATCAGTGAAATTCTCGATGTCGAGATCCCGATTAATCCGGTCGTAATAGGCGGTTGTATTTGCATTAGCCGAAGTGGCATAGTTAACCAGGTTCATAAAGTCAGTTTTCATTCCAAGCTTTACTTCGATGTTTCCGCCTTCCAATAAATAATCCAGTTGATTTTCTTTATATCCATAATTATTTTCCATGAAATGATGGTCATGGTTTTCGGTCAATTGATATATCCCCCAGTATGCACCATTGATGAAAACGTTTACCGGGTCTGCTGAGAGATAACCTGAATGCGTGGGTTTCATAACACGCTCAAGGAAAGCATCACGAAATTGTGTCTGATTCCATTCAGATCCCGAGTTTCTTAAAACGATATTTTCAAATTTGGTCAGCATTGGCTTATCGGGAATCAACTGGTATTCCGGATCACCTCCGCCAATATTATTATTCACTTTTAATTCGAAACTCTTCTGAGGTTTTGCGCGCGAATAATTTCCAAAGATTTTTATGTCTGCATAAAAATCGAAGAGCTGATTATCGTTCTTGTCGAAATACTCGCAGGTAGCAGGTTTTTCCCAATCCTGCCAGAAATTTGCACCGAAGTAAGGGGAGTTTGGATCTGCATTCGGACCCATTTGATAAATACCCGTGCTATTATCGAAGAGATTATCAGGATCTGTGTTTATCGTTACCACCGGAAGTTTATAGCTCAGATTCCGGAAAAATGTCTTAGTAACAATTTCACCCGCAACATAATTCGTCTTATAAATTCTCGCCTTGATCACCTTCGTCGAAGAAATATTCATCGAATTATTCCATACCGATGAGCTCGAAGTCGGATCGCTTCCATCTGTTGTATAACGAATCGTCGCTCCCGAAAGTGGAGAACTAATGTCTACTGTTATGTTCGATGAATAGAATCCCGCATCATGAGTGAATACAGGTTTCGGACAATAATCAGTATAAAGTGTTTCGTTATCGTTGGTAGTTCCCGGAGTTGCTACTTTGAAAACTCCCCAACCGCCCCCATCAGGCTTCCGTCCGGCGGAATTGTCAGTCTGCATATTGGCATAAGACTGGTTATCTGCTAACGAACCGCCATCATCGTATAAAAGAATTTGCTCTCCGTGACGATCGAGCTTAAAGTTTGTCTCATACGAATCGTAATCATCCTGATCGAACCATGAATGAACAGCTGCATATGTTGAGCCTGAGTTCTTCATTCCGAAATGAAGGAAGACGCGCGACGAAAGATCATTTGAACTTGAGGTTTCATTGTGAACCTGCACGGCAAGAACATTCGTGCCTGTTTGCAGGAGTTCATGAATTCTTTTCGGGTTGAGATAATAGTAATCAGGTTTGCCGCCGTTGAACATTTTCGCCTCATGACTGCCATTGGCGTAGATATCATTAGCCGGACGGGTTCCCGGGGAACCGACGTTGTTGCGTGCGATTTCGACTCCGTTCAGGTAAGCGACAAAGCCATCGTCGTAGTCGACGTTGAGAACTGCGCAAAGAACTTCGCCCGGATCGGCAACAGTAAATGTGCGACGAAGGAAGACCGCCTTTGTTTGAGAGATCGTTGTGTGGTCGTCGCCATCACCAAATCCGAATCCGCCCTGGTTACGTTGCCATACAGTTTCGTTGAAAGAAAGATTTCTCCAGTTAGTATCCGGTGCACCCGACGAAGAATAATAACGCCAGTCATCTTCTTCATCGATGACCATCTCCCAATGATTCGGCTTGTATGGAAAATCATTTCCGGTTGCAAAAAGAATCTGATATTCTCCCGGTCCAATCTTACCCGATTTGATTTTAAATTTATAAGGATCGCTCGGATCGTCGGTGATACCGTAACCGGTTAAGTCGACGATCGTACTACCTGCATTGTAAAGTTCAATCCAGTCGTTGTAATTCCCATCCGGACCTTTGATGTCAGAATAATTACTGGCAGAAATTTCATTAATGACAACTTGCGAAAAGGCAGTTTTTGCATTAAGTAGAATAAGAAAAATAAGGACCTGGATGTAGTGGTTCTTCATGGTGTGTGTTAAAGTGTCCTGCAGTGTATTATTGAAAGGCTACAATGGCCTTAAATTAAATAATTAATTCTTCGTTAAGTCCTGATTTATAATTTTTCCTCCACACAAAGAACCTCCGTCAGTCTTTTCCTAATATCGGTTATTAATGGCTCTTTTCTTAATCCTTTTTGACTAGCGTTACATCTGTTTCGGGCCAACTGAAGCTTTTGCTCGGTGAAATTCCTTGTCTGTCAACGTATTCGGGCAGGCGAAAGTATATCAATTTCATTCTGGCAATACGCCTGTCAAAAACTTTTTTTACAAATGTAGGTTGGGGTAATGGTTGTGGGCGTACTAACTCAAAAAAATATATCCTTTTCTAATTTCCCTCTTCGATTCAAATTGAAACGCTACAAGGCACTTTCAGTTACGGTAGACACTGTGAAGTTTGAAGTGATTTATTAACAGGCAGATTGTTAATACCCTAAATAATTGTAAGGGCAAAGCTTGCCCTTGCCCTTACAATTAATTGCCGATATACCCCCGCAAATTCTCCACGTAATCTTCAAAAGCTTTAATCCCTTGCGGAGTGATCTGGCAGGTGGTGAGCGGATAATTATCGCGAAAAGATTTTGTAATCGTCAGGTAACCCGCTTCCGCCAGTTTGTTGAGCTGGACGCTGAGATTTCCTGCCGTCGCTTCGGTCTTTTCGCGGAGCAATGAAAAGTCTGCCTCCTTCACGCCGATTAAGAACGACATGATGGCGAGCCGAAGCTGTGAATGGAGTAAAGGATCTAATTCTTTAAATGACACTCAGAATTAATTGGCAACGTTATGTTGTTTTTGGTAACGACTTTTAAGCATATGCCCCGGAATTATATATCCCAATAAAACAGCAACCGCAAGGATGAGCAATTGCATTTCGAACTGAAAGAAGAATGCAACGGCAGCAAGAACCCAGTTGACAATCCCACCCAGTATGAGCGGGCGGAATCTCAATGCCCCGCCTGATACAAACAACCAGAATCCGTAGACGACCATGACCATCGGATATGCGTTTAGTTGCAGCTTGAACCCAAATCCAAGTACCAACATCAATGAGACGAGGAATGAGATCAGCACATATTTCATCAGGTCGTCGATATATGAACGTTTACGGCTTTTTTTATCCTGGCGTCGACCATAGATCATCGTAATGACTGCACCCAATGGCATTAGTATCATCCAGGAGATTCCTGCATAAGGAGAATTCAACTGCAGCATTACATAGTGTATAAGACACGAACTAAATACAAGCCAGCCCCAGAACAGATAGTAGAAACTATCGTCGTCGATTTCCTGTTTGGCGGTGTCGATCATCCGGCGAATGAGTTGCAAACTCTCTTCTCCTGACATTGAGTCTTTATTTTCCATTTTTCAATTGTTCTTTACAATTTTCTAAAACTTCATTTGCGCGTGCTTCACCCCAATGCGGCATGATCGAACTCTTTGGTTTAAATGTCTTGTATTTTGCAACAGCATCCTCCAAAAATGGTAATGCTTTATCAGCGCCGCCTCCAAATGCTGACGGCGTATGCATGACCCCCTGGCCTTTCATCAGATAAGCGCGCGGATTCTCCTTGTCGAGTTCGATTGCTTTCGCAGTGAGTGCCGATGACTCCATTCCGTATTTTCTTCCCCTTGAAGCAGGATCAACAGAAATTTTCATCGAAAGAACGAATGCCCGCATCACGTAAATCTCTGAGTTGTTCGGACTAATTGAATCTGCCTTGTTGATTTGCTTCTCAGCCATATCATAATACTCGTCCTTCTTGCCATTCTCTTCCTGGCGCATTCCCAGCATGATGTTGCAGAAAGATTGATAATATAGCGGAAGCCATTCGCCGGGATTTGCAGTCGAAATCCTTTCGAGTGTGTTGTTTGCATTTTGAATATTAACCTGAGCCTTTGCAGTGTCGAGCTGACTAACGATTTTCTCCATCGCCGAAGTATACTTTGCGTCTTGTGCACTAACAGTCATCGCAGTCAATGCGAACAGGTAGATGATTACATTTTTCATGTGTTATTTAATGTTAGAATGTTTAATTTTTTTGCTTGAGGTCGTAATTGATTATTGATTATTCGTATTTATCAGAGTCATCAGTCTCCGAGCCGATATTAATGAATACTCCTGCGAAGAAAAACCGGTCGGCCGTCGGCCCTACGGCGATTCGATTGGTTCCATCAGAAGAGTAATTGTATGAGTAAACATTTTTTATTCCCAGCAAATTGCTCACCGAAAACACTACCACTGTGAAACTCTTCCCGATGCTCGTCAGGTAACTGAAGTTGAGACTCAGGTTGTGATAATTTTTCGTACGGTCAGAAAGAAAATCGGGATTGTTGGGATTATAATAAGGTCGTCCGGTCGCAAACAGGTAAGTAAGTAATGGCGCTAAACTTATTTTCGGAAAGAAATATTTATATACGAGACTTGCCGTGTGATTGGCAACGAACGTCGGCATTGCTTCAACCGGGAAATTCGAATAAAGTCGTTTCGTGTCGACGAAAGAGTACGAAACCCAGAAGTCGCTGAATGATATTGATTTTTTGTCGCGATAAAAAAATTCGATTCCGCGTGCATGTCCATAACCTGAATTATCGATGACGCTACTTGCTGTTCTCACAAGATCGTTGTAGTCCTTGTAATAAGCTTCTACACGAAACGTGCGAAAGTCACTAATGTGCTGGAAGTTCAAAATATAATGGGTTGCCTTCTCGAAATCGAGCGACTGATTTAGCTCAACATACGATTCATCGGGCGACTGATAGAAATCTCCATAGGCGAAAGATACCTGACTTTCTTTTCCGGTTTTATATGCAAGCGATGCGCGAGGTGCAACATTCATCTCATCGATCGCCTTCGACCTTTCTCCTCTCACTCCCAAACGTGCGACCAGTTTTGTAGTCATGTAAATATCTCCTTCAACGAATAGCGAATTGAAGTTTTCGTCGAAGTCAGAATTATAATTTGGGACAGCGGTATTAATTTTAGCAGTCTGAAATTCCGACCCGAAACGAATAGTCGAAAGTTCGCCCAGCGTTCTTGAAAGCATAAGTCTCGAGGCTAAGAAATCGTTTTTATGATCGACCGGAAATTCATCAATGTGTTGCTTGTCTTCGTTACGGCTATACGAGCCTGCCGCGTAGAATGTCCAGTGATTAAAAATTATCTGACGGTAACTTGCCGTCGAGAACATGTTGTAATTTTTATTCTTGTAAATGAGTCGTTGAACGAGTGCGGGATCGCTCGTATCAGGTACTGCAATGCTGATATCAGAAACGGCGTAGCTGACCATCGCCTTGATCATTCCATTATGATTTGTCTGTCTCTTATATAAGAGAGACCCGTTGAGGTAATGAGGAGCGCGCTGCCATTCACGATTTTGTTTGACGAGGTTGTAATACGGTTGCAAATCGGTGTAACCGCCGAAAACTCCGAATGCATTGTTCTTCCATTTCTTTGTATGACCCAGGCTCACTCCGACTGACATCACTCCCACATTTGTCATCGTCTGATCGGGTAAATCCTGTGTCTCGAGTATGAGAGCCGATGACATCGCCTGTCCGTACTGTGCCGAGTATCCGCCCGAACTGAACGAAGTGCCTTTGAAGAGAAAAGGAGAGAATCTTCCTCGCTGAGGTACATCAGGCACCGATGAGAAATACGGGTTGTCGACGGGTAACCCGTCTATAATAGTTTTTGTCTCATTTGCATCTCCTCCTCTTACATATAATCCTTCCTTCTCACCCACTACGCCCGTTCCCGGTAATGTTTGTATAGCTCCATAAATATCTCCCGATGCTCCTGCAGTTGTCACAATGTCGAGCGGACGAAGCATCACCATTTTCTTCTCATCGCTTGCTTCGAATGCTCCTGCCGCAATAGTTACTGCCTTCAATTCATTCACCGTCTCCTGCATTTTTATCTTCATTTCAACGGGTGTGCTGCCAATACTAATTGTCTTTTCGAATTTTTTAAAACCAATTAAGGTGGCGATTAAGATCCTGTCGCCGGTCTCGGTAGTTGAAAATGAGTAAGCGCCTTTATCGTCTGATGTCGCTCCATCGTATGTGTCCTTAAGAAAAATATTAACGCCCGGAATCGGATTTCCTTTCGTGTCAGTTACCGTTCCGGAAATGATCGTTTGTGCAAATAGCCGACTGCTGAAAAGCAACAGGCAAATAATGCAGAGTGCTGAGTTTCGAAACAAGTTATGTGTGTGTGGTTTCATAAATTTGAAATCGTGGACAAACATAAACTAGTTTATAATATAAACTATATTTTTATAATAAATTTTATTTTATTCATTATCAATATGTTAATTAAAGATGGGAGTAATTTAGTCTAGTGTCAGGCCAAAAACCTCTTTTGCAATCCACGACTTACCCCAGTTTTCAAGTTCTTCTGAGTTCCAAAGTTCGGGGTAGAAAATTCGTTTCTGAAAACGAGGAGGAAGATATTTCTGCCAGTTGGTTCCCCCTGTAGCTTTGATGTCTTCAGGGTCTTTTTGCAAATAACGGACAGCCGATTTATAGTGACTCAATGGCCAGTTGACGTTTACGTTTACATCGAGCAATTGTATCGATGCAATGATTTTCGGATTCTCCCTGTCTGCCTGCGCCAGTCTTTTGTAAACCTGCCAGAGGTTTGAGCTGCGTTTCTCTTCTCCAAGTTCGATGAGCTCTTCAGAATATTTGTCTTCGAATTGCTGTAATGTGTATGTCTTCTTTCCGGTCGAAAGTTCAGTTGCTCCGGCTTTCCAATAGATGTGTTCGAACATGGAGCGGATAGAAGAATCGTTAGAATAATTATCGCGATGGTCCTTACTCACGAGACGAATAAAATCAGTTGAGCAGATTTCGATTTTCCGGTATTGGGCACTCTGGAATCCACTCGCAGGCAGGAGGCTCATGCGGAATTTCAGAAACTGATCATGCTCCATTCCGGCAACCATGATCTCGAACGAACGAACCAGATTTTCAAAATAGCTGTTGATGCGATTCACTCGAGTAAGGAAAAATTTTCCGTCTACATTTTCCTTATCGGAAAGCTGGCGGAATTCATTCATGCAGAGCTTGAAATAGAGCTCCGTAATCTGATGATAAATGATAAAAATTTCTTCGTCCGGAAATTTCGTGCGAGGATTCTGCAAAGTCAATAATGTATCGACATGTACATAATCCCAGTAAGTGAGATAATCGGAGAAAAGGAGTCCGTCGAGGTACGAAACCAGGTCCTGTCCTGTCGCTGCATATTTTTTCTCAAGTTCCTCGAGACGTTTAAGTATATCCGGATTCAAATTCATCGCTGTAAATTACGACACAATAATATGTTAGAAATAACAAATTGCAAATAACATATATCATTCTCCTATTCAAATTGTATATAGCATTACTTTTCGCCTAATTTGCAGGACATTTTACATATCTTGATGATTTCGACCGCTGAAATAAACCCCTTTTTAATAATTGGTGTCGCACTAATTGGTTATGCATACTATAGGAACCTAAATAAAAAGCATAAAGGGCTTTTAAGAGAAAAGTATTTTTTGGGCCGCTTCAGGTTTTACGACATGCTCGATGAGGAAGACCGCAAAAAATTTCTGAACAGGGTCGACTCTTTCCTGGAAGAAAAACAATTTATGAGTCGCGGCAAGTTGGAGATAACAGAAGAGATGAAATCGCTCATTGCGGGAGCTGCGATTCAACTTACATTCGGACTTAAGAGTTTTACATTTGATTATTTCAGCAAAATCATCATTTATCCCGAATCCTACTATTCAAAAATTACAGGAGAACGTCATATGGGTGAAGCAAATCCGATGGGCATTGTGGTAATTTCATGGAGTGATTTCCTGAAAGGTTTCAGCATTCCCGACGACACCTATAACGTTGGTCTGCATGAGATGGCTCATGCGCTCGAATTGGAAAATAGAATCGGTCAGATCAGCGAACTCTTTAATGAACAATTCTACCGTTTCAAACAAATCTCTGCCGACGAATTTGCCAAACTCAGAAATGACGAGGACTCATTTCTTCGCTCCTATGCAGGCACCAACCGGGAGGAGTTTTTTGCAGTTTGTGTTGAATATTTTTTTGAGAAGCCGCAGGAGTTCAAGGCACAATTGCCGGAGGTATATGAAGGGTTGAAAGTACTTTTGAACCAGGATCCGCTGCAGTATATGATGCCTGTTTCCTAGTTGCGCAGGATGGAAATATTATTTTATCAGCCTTCAATAATTACTACATAAACTCCGTCGGGTAACCAAATATCAAAAATATGATTGCTTATTTTCTCAATATTTGTTTTCAAAATTAACCGGCCACTCAAATCATAAATTGAACAATTTCTATTAGTCTTAGTCTTGGGAAAAACAGGGATTAAAAACTCACCATTAATACTAACACATTTATAAGAATTTGAAACCAGTATCGAATTATTGATTTCATTAATATTAATTGGATCAGGCTGATATGCAATACGAATTATGGCTACCGCTTGCTCTTCTATTAACCAATCAGTTGAATCGACAATTGCATCACCAGTTATATCCTGACATTGATATCCCTGAAGCATGACAGCTAAAGCATTCTCCATTTCAAGATAGTCTCCCCCATCTGTAATTCCATCCTGAAAACAAACCCCGAATCCCAAATTGTTTTCATCAGAAATATCCCCGCTATAAAACATCCAACCTTGATTATCAAAACTCATTGTCATATTTTTTCTGAATGCCATTGAGTCGGACGTGCAAAAATCATAATTAGTGTTGGACTGAATGGAAACTGGACTTGCACTCCATGTTTTTAAAGCATTGCGGTGCTCAACGCAAATAATACAAAATGAGCCCGGAGTTATTGTTGAGTAATTCAATGAGATATATCCATTTGTTTGCAATATACCTTTAACCGATTCAATATAATTTAGATTTGCAGGGTCAACGAGACTCACTTTTATAGTATCAACATCATTAGGGTTTAATGAAATTCCACATATATTTAAGCAGCCTCCAGCACCAAAATTATCCATCATCCCATTACCGGTATAATACCCTTCGATTAACAAATGCAGGTTTAATGTTACCTGTGAGGCGACCTGGAGAAAAGAAACAAACAGAATATTAAGTGTGATAAAAAGTGTTTTCATATTGAATCCTTTTCAAATATAACAAACTTTGCGAACCTTTGCGACTTCGCGACTTTGAGGCAGGTGCTAAAAGAGTCCGAAATAGTTTGTTACTTTAAATTATCTCTTGGCCCCTGCCACGAAGACGCAAAAGCGCAAAGGTTCGCAAAGAATTAAAATATGTTTGAATATACTTCAAAGCAATTCATTAAAGCACCACTAATAGAAGTCTGGGATTTTATTTCATCTCCTAAAAATCTCCAATCGATTACTCCTTCTTACATGCAATTGAAAGTGCTGAGTGATTTACCCGAAAAAATGTTTGAGGGAATGATTGTGACTTACCAGGTAAAGCCAATGCTTGGTATTCCTATGAAGTGGGTTTCGAAAATTACCGAGGTTAAAGAGAATATATTTTTTGTCGATGAACAAATAACCGGACCATATAAGTTTTGGAGACATGAACACAAAATTGAAGCGACAGAAAATGGCGTGATGATGACCGATCGCCTCACTTATACTCTTCCGCTTGGAGCAATAGGAAAATTGGCGAACAAAATTTTTATACGGAATAAAATTCAAGAAATATTTTCATTTAGGGAAAAAGCAATCAATAAAGTATTCCTCTAATTCACGTCAATCTTTTTCTGAAAAGTATCCTTCGAAGTTTTAACAGTCAGGAAATAAGTACCCGTCTTTAATTTTTTTGAAAACGTGATTGTAATATTTTCATCTTTTGCATATAAACTTTCGAAATGAATTTTCTTCTTTCTATCATCCACATTTATCAGTTGAATGGTTTTAATTTCGCCTGCGTCATTCGGCAAAACGGCTTTTATCTGATTCCCTGAATATTCGGCGCTGGCTAATTCTTTGACCGAATCGGCCAATAAAATAATTTCATCGTCCCGGCTTGTGTCAGTTTGCGAAAATGCCGGGGAGGAAAGGACAAGGAAGAGCAAGAGTATGAGTAAGCGCATGGGCATATAAATATATAATGAATGTATTTTCAAAGATCTTTACTTACCGCAATTTGTAAGTAACAAGATAAAAATACAAATAATCCGACATTTCACAATTCAGTAACATGCTATTTCAATGTTTATTCTAATTTAGTCGATTCTTAAAACACACATATATGAAAAAAACCTCTCTGATAATTACCGTTTTTTTGTTTTCAATTAGTGCGACCTCTTCTGCCCAGGTAGCTTTCCAGATGAGATATGTTTCAAATGACCAACTTTTATTACCCATGCTTCTGCCCTACTCTTCAGGCTATTACCTGAGTGGGCAATATTATGACACGACATTAACGCTCCGCGATATTACAGTAATGCGAACCAATTCAAACGGTATTCAGCAATGGACGAAAGCCTACGATAGTCAGTTGTTTGATGTTATAAACGATTGGTATGTTAATCCCGATGGTTCGTTAGTCATGGCAGGAAACATAGACACAACTCAAGGCGTCGACGGCAATGCACTTATCATGAAAGTTGACAGCAATGGAAATTTCCTGTGGGCTACTGCATTTGGAGGGACGGGTCACGATTGGGCAACCGGGGTGGTCAGGACACGTGATGGCGGTACAGTTGCTGTTTGCAATACTTATAGTTTTAATGTTCAGCATGAACAGATGTACCTGGTAAAACTCGATTCGGCCGGTAATAAAATCTGGAGTCGTGTGATTGGTGATACAATACTATTTCATTCTTATTCACTCAAGGAAACATTTGATGGCGGATTTGTTTTAACCGGCGAAATTACCCCGCCATACAGCATGGTGCTGATCAAGACCGATAGCATGGGAATTCCGGAATGGAGAAAGGATTATGACAGCAACATCGAAGACTGGGCTTTCAATGTATTTCAAAACTCTGATTCGGGTTACACAGTTTACGGCACGACGAACGACGGCGATTATCCAACCATTATCAGGACCGATAAAACAGGTAATATTATATGGACTCAACGATATATGGGTCCGGTTTCAACACTGATAAGTATACGTAACTGCGCTTTGTCGCAAGATGGATCATTTCTTTTCAGTGGCTACCTCCTCGACTCTGCATTTCAACAACGGTTTTATCTTACGAGGGTCGATTCACTGGGTCAGGTTTTATGGACGAATGTCTACGATAGCACATTCAACACGTTTGCCGATTCAAGATTTCTCGAATTGAATGACAGTTCGTTTTTATTTGCCGGGTATATGGTTGACTCGGGGACAGTGCTCATGCAAACAAATGGCAATCTGAGTTGTGTTATTAATAGTCAGCCTGTTTTTGGCTCATCCATTAGCCTGACAACAGATTCAGGAATAACATACTTCACACCTGTCGATACGATGTGGCATCCGGTCTTGACTGCAAGAACAATAACAGTGACAACTGATACACTATGTTACAATGATCTTACAACGGGATTGAACAAAGAACCGGAATCATTCTCCTGGAATATTTATCCTAATCCATTCAACACACAATTAATTATTAAAAGCGAAAAAGAAATCCGACAGGTTGAGCTTTTGGACAACCTGGGACGAAAAATTCAGGATTCCCATCCTAATAATTTCGAACATATCATCGATACACGAAATATTACAAATGGTGTTTACTATTTGAAGATTAAATTCGACCACACCATTATTCTAAAAGCTGTTTTTAAAAATTGATTCGAAATATTTTATTTCGTAATTTGAATTGTGGTTTACAGAACGCCTACCGTTTACATTCAAACACATCTTCGAAATGTGTTGATTAGCCTGAAGAAACTAAAGCATGGAAACAAGCGCGAGGAGATTCACCGGTTACGTGTTGGTATTAAGAAAATCAGAGCCATGTTGAGATTTATGAAAGAGTCAAGCCAGGTAAAAATCTCAACGACCCAATTAGATATTCTATTCGAAGATGCCGGACTTATTCGCGAGTATAGTGTGAACATCCGCCTGCTCGAAAAATATAAGATGCAGAATGCAATTGTAATTTCAATTCTGAGAAAAGATCTTTTGAGGAGCGAGAAGAACTTTAAATCGAGAATTCATCTATATATCGCCGACCTGGATAAATTTGAGAAACAGAAGAGCATTACCAAACTCGAATGGCCGAATGTAAAAAAGCTGAAGAAGCATTTCGAGAAAAAAAACAGTCACTTAAACATTAAGAAAATTAAATCCAGGAAAAAGCTTCATCAATTTCGAATGAAGTTAAAACGACTGTTGTATGTTTACGACGCATTGTCTGTTACAAAAAAGAAACTGGTGAAATTTAAAGGAAAAGAAATCGATCAACTTCAGAATGAAATAGGAAAGTGGCACGACCTGTTTACGGCTAAGCAACTTATCAGAAAACTAAATCTCGATAAGAAGAAAGTGTTCGTTTCAATCATTAAGAAAGAGAAGAAAGAATTTAAAACACTATTGCCTCAATTGAAAAATATTTGGAAATAAAAAAATCCCGGAAAATCCGGGACTTAATTTTTTATTGTACTGCCGGTGTATTCGCCAGGCCTGAATAATCGGTGAGATCCATCTTGATTGACCCGACCATGATTTTCGTTTCTACTTTAACAGGAATCTTATTCAAGTCGTCGCTTACCCAGATCACCATGTCTTCCTGTTCGCGGAACACCCGTCCTTCCTGCAACATCGGGCGGAGTTTGATGCATTTGAATTTTCCTTTATCGCATTCAACCACTTCGCGACCGATAAACTTTACACTCATTGGGAAGATTGCATCGTCGAGATAACCCGGGATCTGATAAATGTCGCCGTCTTTTGCATTTGTAAAATCAAGCGTTCGCGCATAATAAAATGCCGAGATAATATCTTGCGTGTTGTCCGGAACTGAAATGGTTGCTTTATCACTCTTAACCGAATCGGTGTAATGATTAAAGCTAACGTTCTGATTAATTATGTATCCGCCTTCGTTTACTCTTCGTGTGAACAGCCATGGAATTAAAGCTTGTTTATCGACAACGCTTTCATAACGGTCGCGCACTTTAAAAAACCAGTCGAATGCTCCGACTGATTTGCCGGTGCCGATAAAATGATAGCATTCTCTTCCGCCAAACGTCTTCAAATCGCTTTTCACTTCGAGAGTAGCCTCTCCGGCATTCACGAATCCATAATGTATACGGAATTTCAGTACCTCTCCGGGTTTGAAAGCCGTATTTGTGAGTGTACGTAATTCATTGTTACCGGCCTGGGCTGTACTCGTTATCAGGGTACAAAGGACTAAGTATAATGTACAAAGACCCGTTTTCATCCTGGAGTTTGTGATAATTTGTATTGACCTTTGAATTGAGTCTTTATCTTTTGAAGGCTCATTACTTTGATTAATCCTGCTATTTAACGTTGCCAAAAATTAATGGTTTTAAATAAACACAATATTGTTTTTGTGTAATCCGGCAGAAGATCCCTACGGGACTATACCATTTTCTTTCTTTTATTAATTTGGAATGGAATAGAATCGCGGCCGGTTTGCACATCCTGTGCCAATTTCCAATAACAGTCGTTTTCTGCTATAAAAATAATAAAATCGGATATTGCTTATTGCAAAACGTTCAAAATCACCAAAATATTCTGGCAAAATGACATTTTTGTTGATTGACGATTTACTATTGACGATTAACAGGGGGGGCATTAAGGCTTGCGCAAATCGTCAATCTTCAATTCTTATTAAAGTGGGATTAACCCTGAAAGTTGTCCGAATCAGTTTCTTCCTGTGAATTATTTTCTTCTTCAGCTTCCGTTTCTCTCGCTTCGCTTTCGAGATAAATTGACTTGCGGTCGGGAATCGAAAGATCTTCTTCCTGGTCTACTAAACGCTCACCTTCGAAGTCATCGATTGACTTAGCTTCGTCTTCTAAAATCGACTCGGATTCAGATCCAAAAATGTTGGTTTCTGAGTCAGATAAAATAATCTCATTTTCTGATTCTGCCATTTCAGGCACGATCGAATTTTCAATCACTTCTTCAACTGTCAATTCACGCATATCGTCCGGCGCATCGCCATCAGTCATTGTATCGACAGGGGTACCAATTTCGTTTTGCTCTACATGCAGGTCCTTCAGCTGCGGCAGGTCTTTCACCGACTTAATTCCGAAGTAATCCATGAACGATGTGCTCGTACTATAGAGAATCGGGCGGCCGGGACCGTCGCTCTTACCGGAGATTTCTATCAGTTCTTTTTCTAAAAGCTTCTGGATAGCATAGTCGCAACTCACCCCGCGGATATGCTCGGTTTCGGCCTTAGAAATAGGCTGACGATAGGCGATAATCGCAAGTGTCTCCATCTGTGAAACAGAGAGTTTTTTCTTGGCCTTGTGTTGAATGAGGGCGCTGACGGCCGGGAAGTACTGTTTTTTAGTCAGAAACTGAAAACCTTCCGATATTTCGACCAGTTCGAATGAAAAATCATCAGTCGAAAACTGCTGTTTAATCTCTTCAATTGCAGCCAGGATTTCCTCATCGGCCACGTCCCAGTCGAAAGACAGCTTCAATGATGCTGCAATTTCATCGAGGGAAATGCTCTGTTCTGAACAAAAAATCAACGCCTGTATCTGCTGTTTCAATAACTCCATGGGTGGACTTCAATTATTTCGCGAATATTGAGATAAAATGAGCGCGAAGCAATTTTTTTTGTTGACAGGGTGTTGATAACCTATGTTCCGTTCCCACTCCTGGCTCCTTGTTTTGGGTCTCTGATTTCTGATTCCTGATTCCTGGTTTCTAGTTTCTGGTTATGAGCTCCTGGTCGATAAAATTACCTTCGAAGAAGCAGTTTGGAAATAATCATCTTTGTTCGAAGGTGACAAATACAACTCGCATCCTATAACCAGAAACTAGAAACCAGAAACCAGAAACAATTTTCAGACAGGTGACAAATACAACTCGCATCCTATAACCAGAAACTAGAAACCAGAAACCAGAAACAATTTTCAGACAGGTGACAAATACAACTCGCATCCTATAACCAGAAACTAGAAACCAGAAACCAGAAACAATTTTCAGAAACAATTTTCAGACGACGATATTTACAATCCGCCCATGCACCACAATCACTTTCTTCGGCGGCTGGCCATTCAGCAACTTTTTCACCTCGTCAGCATCCAGAATTTCCTTTTCGATTTCTTCCTTGCTCTTTGAGAGCGCAAACGGAATGTTGAATTTAGTTTTGCCGTTGACTGAAACGGGATATGCAAATTCTGATTCGACGAGATATTCTTCGTTTACATCAGGAAATGTAGCCTGACTTATCGATTGTTTATGTCCCAACAAACTCCACAGCTCTTCTGCAATGTGTGGTGCATATGGCGAGACGATGATGGCCAGTGGTTCGAGGACTTCGCGTTTGCTGCATTTCATATCGGTAAGCTCGTTCACACAAATCATGAATGTGCTGACAGATGTATTGAATGAAAATCGTTCGATGTCTTCGCGGACTTTCTTAATTGTTCGATGCAACGATTTCAATTCTGCTTTCGTCGCCTTCTCATCGCTTACTGCAAATATCAATTTGTTATTCTCCGAATGATGATAAAGTTTCCATAGTTTGCGAATGAAATTGGATGTGCCCGAAATTCCATTCGTGTTCCATGGCTTCGAAAGTTCGAGCGGTCCAAGAAACATTTCGTACAAACGCAGACAATCAGCCCCATACTTGTCAACCATGTCGTCAGGATTCACAACATTATACCAACGCTTCGACATCTTTTCGATTTCCGCGCCGCAGATGTATTTTCCATCTTCCAGGATAAATTCTGCATTCGCAAAATCTTCTCTCCATTTCTTAAACGCCCCGATGTCGAGTACATCGTTCTCAACGATGTTCACGTCAACATGCAATGCCGTCGTTTCGTATTTAGATGCCAGATTCTTTGAGACAAATTTATTGGTGTCTTTAATGCGATAGACCAAACTCGAGCGACCCTGGATCATTCCCTGGTTAATTAGCTTCTTCGCCGGCTCGTCGACATGAATGTAACCGAGGTCATTTAAAAACTTCGTCCAGAAACGCACATATAATAAATGTCCGGTCGCATGTTCCGCACCACCCATATACAGGTCGACGTTCTCCCAGTATTCCACTGCTTCTTCCGATGCAAAACGATTTTCATTTTTGGGATCCTCGTAACGCAGGAAGTACCACGACGAGCCTGCCCATCCCGGCATCGTCGTCGGTTCGATCGGGTGACCGTTATAAGTGAAGTCCTTTGCGCGCGCGAGAGGTGGTTCGCCTGTTTCGGTCGGAAGATACTTATCGACTTCGGGTAAAATGACCGGAAGATCTTTTTCATCGACCGGATAAGGAATTCCGTGCTTGTAATAAATCGGTATCGGCTCGCCCCAGTAACGCTGACGACCGAAAATCGCATCACGCATCCTGTAATTGATGCGACCCTTTCCAATTCCTTTCTTCTCGATTTCGGCGATCGCCTTTTTCATTCCTTCTTTCACGTTGAGTCCGTCGAGGAATTGCGAGTTGATGATCTTACCGTCTTTAGCATCGTACGATTCGACCGAAATGTCTCCTCCGCTAACCACTTCGCGGATCGGAATGTTGAAGTGTTTTGCAAATGCATAGTCACGCGAATCGTGTGCGGGAACCGACATGACTGCGCCCGTTCCGTATCCGGCCAATACATAGTCTCCGATCCAGACAGGAAGTTTTTCTCCGCTGAACGGATGAATTGCATATGCGCCGGTGAATACTCCTGTGATCTTTTTCACTTCCGCCATGCGTTCACGCTCGCTTCTGTTCGAAGCTTCGATGACGTATGACATCACGTTCTCACGATATTCGGGTGTAGTAATTATTTCGACGAGTTCATGTTCAGGAGCAAGCACCATGAATGTGACTCCGAAAATCGTATCGGGTCTTGTTGTGAAGACTTCAATCTTCTGGTCGTTATGATGAATGCTGAAACTCAGCTGCGCTCCTTCGCTGCGGCCGATCCAGTTGCGCTGTTGCTCCTTGATGGAGTCAGTCCAGTCGATGGTATCGAGTCCGTCGAGTAAACGCTGAGCGTAAGCAGAAATTCGAAGACTCCATTGCTTCATGAGTTTCCGCTCGACCGGGTATCCTCCTCTTTCGCTCACTCCGTCTTTCACTTCCTCATTCGCAAGCACAGTTCCCAATGCGGGACACCAGTTGACGGTAGTTTCCGATAAAAATGCGAGACGGTAATGCCCGAGGATCTCCTGTTGTTTTTTCTCGTTATATCCTATCCATTGATCGGCCGTAAAAGAATCATGTTCTTCGCAGGCGGCATTCACATGTTGATTTCCATTTTCAGTGAAACGCTTAATTAGCGAACCAAGCGATTCGGCTTTATTCGTCTCGCGATTAAACCAGGAATCGAACAGCTTCAGAAAAATCCACTGCGTCCATTTGTAATACGACGGATCTGATGTACGAACCTCGCGTTCCCAGTCGTAGGAGAATCCGAGGTTATCGAGTTGTTCGCGATAACGGTTGATGTTTTCGGCAGTCGTGATGGCGGGATGCTGTCCCGTCTGGATAGCGTACTGTTCGGCCGGGAGACCGAATGAATCGTATCCCATCGGATGCAACACATTGTAACCTGTTAGTCTTTTGTAACGGGCATAAATATCCGATGCAATGTATCCGAGCGGATGGCCGACATGGAGTCCGGAGCCGGACGGATAGGGAAACATGTCGAGCACATAACACTTCGGCTTCGATCTATCGATTGAGGCCTTGAAGGTCTTGTTCTGTGCCCAGAACGATTGCCATTTCTTTTCAGTTTCTCTGAAATTGTATTCCATAAGGGTATAATACTGTCAACATGCGAATGTAGAAAAATAACGCGAAGGAGGCCTGTTAGCAGGGCCGGCGGCGATTCAGAATGCCTACTTTCGTGGCTGTATAATTTCCTGATGACTGCAAACGAAACGAATAAAGCCGGAAGCAAGCGACTCACCTCGTCGTATGTTTCTTCGGTAATCAGTATTACGCTTGTTTTATTTATGCTCGGGCTGCTCGGACTCATGGTTCTCGATGCGAAGAAGATTTCCGATTATGTAAAAGAACATGTTCAGCTGAATATTTTCATCAACGACAATGCATCGCAACCGCAAGTCGATGCGTTTATGAAGCGACTCGAAAAACTTCCCTATGTACGTTCAGCCCTTTATGTGTCGAAGGAAGAGGCGCTCGAGCGATTGAAGGCCGACCTGGGCGACGATGCGGTAAGCATGATTGAATCGAATCCGCTCCCGGCGACGATCGATGTAAACGTGAGCGCCGAATATGCAGAGCCGGAAAGTCTGCTTGTGATCAAAGGCCAGCTCGAAGGCAACAAGGAAGTGATGGAAGTGGTTTACCAGCAGAGCGAGGTAGACAAGATGAGTAAGAATTTCCGGACCGTTGCGATGATCATTCTTGTGTTCAGTGCGCTGTTGTTATTCGTTGCCGTCGTACTCATCAACAACACGATCCGCCTCTCGCTTTACTCGAAACGTTTTCTCATCAAGAGCATGCAACTCGTTGGTGCGACGAAAGGATTTATCCGCTGGCCGTTTCTGAAAAAAGGATTGCTGCAGGGTTTGATCGCCGGTTTCATCAGCATGGCGTTGCTGATGGTAATTATTTATTTCATTCATCAGAAGTTCCCTGACTTCGGGCAGATTTCGGATTTTAAAATACTGGGAATACTTTTCGGCGGAGTGATCGGATTCGGATTTCTGCTTTCCGGGTTCAGCACCTACTTTGCAGTGAACAGGTATTTGAGATTTCCGATTGATCAGATGTACTGATTCAATTGACAATTGTCAATTGACAATTGTCAATTTTTCAATTCCGAAGTTCTCACTAATTGATTCGATTACTTTCATCAGTTCGGCTCTTTTTCGAATATATTTAAGTATAAATTATTTTACAACACTGAGCTTTGTGACATAATTCATATCAGAAAAAGTAAATTTTATTAGATAAATACCGTTGGTTAAATCTGCAATATCAATTAATGCAGAACCGTAGTTCAAATTGTCCGACAATAATTCTTTTCCACTTAAATCAACAATTGAATAATTTAGATCTATCCCTGAACTGTTTTTTACATGCAAAATATTTTGTGCAGGGTTAGGAAAAACTTCTATCAAGTTAGATTTATTAAAATTAACTGTACCAGATAATATTTCAGAACTAATAATCCAATAATCAGAACTACCAATTGAATTCTCTGTTTTGTCACCTGAAATATCGGAAAGCGAAGATCCAGCTAACAGAATATTTCCATTCTGACATTTAATCATATCATAAAGTTCATCATCGCCATTCCCCCCAATGGTTTTTTGCCACTCAAGATTGCCTGATGCAGAAAGTCCAACCAGCCAGAAGTCAAAATAACCCTTGCTGTCTTCAACTTTGTCACCAGAAATATTGGACTCCGATTCTCCTCCAAGCAGTAATTTTCCATCATCCATTTCAATTACAGAAAATAAATTATCAAAACCACTTCCTCCAATTGTCTTATCCCATAGTAAACTTCCTGAAGAATCTAGTCTAACTACCCAATAATCTGTGAACCCCCTGTTACTTTCTGACTTTTCATACGATATACTGGATTGTGAATAACCACCTATCAAAAATCCATTGTCTGAAGTTTCAAAAATACTTTTAGCGTTGTCTGTTTGATCGCCCCCAATAGTATGCTGCCAGATAATATTCCCAACACTATCCAGCTTTAATATCCAATAATCAGGCGATTGATGCATCATTTCTGTTTTATCACCTGAAATCAATGAAGTAGAAGTTCCTGCAACAGCATAACCACCATTTTTTAATTCGACGACCTGGGTGAGATAATCACTGTAGTTTCCACCTATAGTATTTTGCCATTCAATATTACCCATTGAGTCCAACTTCAAAATCCAATAATCTTCATCGCCCATGCGATTTTCTGTTTTGTCACCACTAATATTAGAATTTGAAGACCCACCAATTATAAATCCGCCATCTCTCGTTTTCGCAGCAGAGCGTAAGAAATCTTCAGCAGTACCTCCAATCGTTTTTTGCCATAGTATATTCCCCTGTGTATTCAGCTTCAAAATCCAAAAGTCCATTGAACCATGACAAGAATCTGTCTTATCACCTGTACTATCTGATTCTGAACTTCCGGCGACAAAATAACCTAAATCATCAGTCTGCATAACCGCAACTAAATTGTCTTCCCGGTTACCGCCAAAAGTACGATCCCATTGAATAATACCAGTGGAATCTAATTTGACTATCCAAAAGTCATAACCACCTCTACTAGTCTCAGTTTTATTCCCAGAAATATCGGATTGAGAAGTTCCCCCTATAATAAACCCGTTATCATTTGTAAAATAGGAAGAAAAAATATCATCGCTGTTTGTTCCACCAATTGTTTTCTGCCAATTCAAAACAGGCTGTGAAAACAGGCAAGTACTTGTAAAAAGAAATAATGCGAAGAAGTATTTATACAACATCATTTTTCAAGGATCATAGATAACAGGTATTGAAAGCTACAAATAAAAAATTAGGAATTTTCTTATATGATAGCAAACTGATTAATTTTTAATGTTTAACATATCCTCCCCATTGAATCATCTGATTGTTTATTATGACGAAATTTTAGGTAATATTGCCCCAAGATTTCAAATTATGGCAAAGAAAGAATCAAAACCCTCTTCCCTCGATTTCCCTTTTGGAAAAGTGAATTATATGTGGACTTTAATTGGTCTGGCTATAATTTTCATTGGCTTCCTTTTAATGGTCGGTGGAGGTTCTGAAGAACCATCTGTTTGGGATCCTGCAATTTTCAGCGACATGCGTATTAAGGTCGCTCCTACATTGGTGATGATCGGATTCGTTATCGAGGTGTATGCAATCATGAAGAAGGCGAAAGACTGATCTAGCCTTACGTCCTACATGACGCTATTCCACGCAATTATTCTTGCCATCATCGAAGGACTCACCGAGTTTCTTCCCGTTTCTTCCACCGGTCACATGATCATCGGTTCGTCGTTGATGGGAATCGAGAAAGATCCGTTTACAAAACTATTTACGGTCGCCATTCAGTTCGGCGCCATCTTATCGGTGGTGATGATTTACTGGAAAAAGTTTCTTCCGAAAGATCAGAAGACATTTGCGTTCTACTTAAAGCTTATCATCGCATTTATTCCGGCCGTTATCGCAGGACTCTTGTTCAAGAAACAAATCGATAAGATGCTCGAGAGCGTAGTCGTCGTCGCAGTTGCATTGGTGGTGGGCGGAATTATATTTCTCCTCCTCGACAAATGGTTTAAGAAATCCGAAATCAGCGGCGAAGATCAGTTGCCTTCCAATGCGAAAGCATTTAAGATCGGCGCTTTTCAAGTCATAGCCATGATACCCGGCGTCTCGCGTTCGGCTGCAACCATCATCGGCGGACTCACCCAGGGTCTCAACAAGAAAGCGGCTGCCGAGTTTTCATTTTTCCTTGCTGTACCAACCATGTTCGCCGCTACGGTGAAAGACCTTTTCGATTTCGTGAAAGACGGCGGAAGCCTTCAGCAAAACGAGATCTTTTTGCTCATCATCGGCAACATCGTCGCTTTCATCGTTGCCATTCTTGCAATACGCTCGTTCGTTGCTTATCTTACGAAGTACGGTTTCAAGGTATTCGGTTACTACCGGATATTCGTCGGACTCGTTATCCTCATCCTTTATGCGATGGGATATAATCTATCGATCGTCTAATCCCTTCACAGTGGCAGACAGAATCATTCTTATCGACAAACCGCTTCGGTGGACGTCATTCGACGTAGTTAAAAAACTGCGCAAGCCTTTGCTGGAAGAACGCCGGAAGGAATTGCCATTGCCCGAACAAAAGTTGCTGAAGAATTTCAAAGTGGGTCATGCAGGCACACTCGATCCGCTTGCAACCGGACTCCTGATTCTCTGCACCGGTAAAAAAACGAAAGACATTCATATCATTCAGTCAGCCGAAAAAGAATACACCGGAACGATTACACTCGGTGCAACCACCGAATCGTATGACCTGGAAAGAGAGCCGGAAAATTTTCAGACTTACGCACATATTACAAACGAAAATATTCTCGAAACCGCTTCAACATTTTTAGGAGAACAGCAACAGGTTGCTCCTTTGCATTCGGCAAAAAAAGTCGACGGGCAGAGAGCATATGATAAAGCGAGGCGCGGTGTTGACTTTGAGCTGAAGTCCCATGTCATCCATATTTATGCTTTTGAGATAACAGGCATTTCATTGCCCGAAATACACTTCAGGGTTCAATGCTCCAAAGGGACTTATATCCGTTCACTGGCCAACGACCTTGGGAAGAAATTAGGTGTCGGAGGCTATCTTTCAGCGTTGAGACGCACTCGGATTGGTCAATACAATGTCACAGATGCATTGACGCCGGAACAGTTTCTGCTTCAACTTACTGATAAAGAACAGGTTCAATCTTAAGAGAAGATTAAAAAAATATTACCGAAAACCCTTTACAAGGGGGGTATCGGTATGCTATATTTGCCGCCCGTAAAAATTGCGGAAACCAAACTCTCTCCTCACCTCTCCTCTAATTTAACAAACCATGAAATTATCTCAGTTTAAGATTCACGTTCCTGACAGCCTGATCGCCACTCATCCGGCTAAAAACAGGGAGGATGCGAGGTTGATGGTTCTCGACAGAAAGACGGGAAAGATTGAACATAAGCACTTTAAGGATATTCTCGGATACTTCAATGAGGGCGATACGATGGTGGTGAACAACACCCGCGTATTTCCGGCTCGTTTGTATGGAAATAAAGAAAAGACAGGCGCCAAGATCGAAGTATTCCTTCTCCGTGAGTTGAACCGCGAAAGCCGTTTGTGGGATGTGTTGGTAGACCCGGCACGTAAGATCCGTATTGGAAATAAACTTTATTTCGGTGACGATGATTTGCTGGTTGCTGAGGTTATCGATAACACAACATCACGTGGAAGAACACTTCGCTTTTTATTCGATGGTCCGTACGAAGAGTTTAAAAAGACCATTACTATTTTAGGAAACACTCCGCTTCCGAAATACATCAAGCGTAAAGCTGAGCCGGAAGACCAGGAGCGTTATCAGACCGTTTTTGCAAAACACGAAGGAGCGGTTGCTGCACCAACTGCAGGTTTGCACTTCAGTTTACCATTGGTAAAACGTCTTGAGTTAAAGGGGCTCAACTTTGCAGAGGTGACATTACACGTCGGACTTGGAACTTTCCGTCCGGTCGAAGTTGAAGATCTCACCAAGCATAAGATGGATTCCGAGCAGGTGATCATCACACAGGAAGCCTGCAACGTCGTTAACAAGGCGAAAGCAAGCAAGAAAAAAATATGTGCAGTCGGCACTACTGTTATGCGTGCAGTCGAGTCTTCCGTTTCAACTCAGGGTGAAATGAAACCATTCGACGGCTGGACGAACAAATTTATTTTTCCTCCATACGAATTCAGCGTTGCCAATTGCATGGTCACTAATTTTCACATGCCTGAGTCAACTCTTTCCAGCACATTGGGATCCTAAGCTTAGAATTCCACGTGGACAAGTTGTCG
>JADMIO011678476.1_pt1 | contig 58404 bp, 59 predicted proteins | sample 8958161 | NCBI WGS metagenome assembly JADMIO01 (sample SAMN16585339, study PRJNA669376) | soil metagenome | isolation source: Crop rotation soil | place: USA: Cullars Rotation, Alabama | collected 2011
CACCCGAAGGTGAGCCAGTGTGATTACATTTGCGGCCTAACTGTGGCCAGTCCAGTTACGCTGGAGTCACTAGTATTTAGGTGACACTATAGAAGCGGCCGCGACAACTTGTCCACGTGGAATTCTAAGCTTAGGATCCCAATGTGCTGGAAAGGGCCGGCATCCGCGCCGGCCCTGTCATTTGTATCTGCCTATTTCCACGGCTACGCGCCGGCCTTGGCCTTGTCCATGAATTCAGTCCGCAGCGCTTTGCCCCAGTTCGGAATCGCGCTGATCTTCTTCTCCTGCAGCAGCGACTGCGCATGGTTCTGCATGTAGGATTTGAGGTCCGGGAATCCCGGATTCACTTCGACCGCGGCGAGCGCCTTCTTGAAGGTATCGCGGTTCATGTTGTAGCCCTTCGACGTGTAGAACGAGTAGATCACGTCCGCCACCTTGTCGGGCTGCTTCTTGAAATCGTCCGAAACCTGCATCCATGCCTTCAAATAGGCCACCACGGCATTCGGATTCTTTTCGATGAACTCAGGCGTCGCCGCCATGAACACCGGCAGCGGGTCGACGTCCATGAAGTTCACCAGCGTCGTGCCGATGCCCTCCGCCTCGGCGATGGCGTTGTAGGGTTCGACCGACACCATGGCATCCACCGTCTTGGCCGCCATGGCGGCCACCATGTTGTTCACGTCCATCCGGACTTCCTGGTAGTCGCCCTTCTTCAGGCCGTGCTTGGGCGCCAGCTGATCGACGAAGATGTTGCCGGTGGACGAGCCGGTCTGGTTGGCGATCTTCAACCCGCGCAGCTGCTCGATCTTGGTGAGATTAAGGTCCTTGCGGGCCATGACCCGGATCGTCTTGCCAACTTGCTCAATCACGGCGACGGCGATCAGGCCACCCTTGTCGTGGCCGATGATGAAGGAGGGACCGGCGTAGGTGCCCAAATCGACTTGACGCGCCACCATTTGCTGCATGGTCAGGTTGCCGGACGGCACCGCGAAGTCCTCGGTCTTGAAGCCGTGCTTCTCCAGCAGACCCGACTTCATCAGGTAGTAGGTCGGCATGCCCCACATGTTGGTCTGGTAGCCCTGGCGGATGGTTGTTCCGGCCTGCGCCGCCGCGGGCGGGATGCCGAAGCCTGCGGTGAGCGCGGCCGCGCCGGTTGCGGCGATGACTTGTCGGCGGCTCATTCCATCGAGCTTGATCGTCATAACGAATTCCTCCCTGGTCCTTATTGGCCGATGATCAGAATTGAAAAACCTACTCCTGCTGCATACCGAATTCGCGGATTGTAGCCTCAACGTCGGTCACCGTCTGTGCGATGACTTGACCCAGTTGCGCCGGGGTCGAGGACTCCGGCAGCGAGCCGCCCTTCTCGATCAGATCGCGGTAATCCGGCGCCGCCACGATCGAAACGATGTGCTTGTGCAGCAGATCGACGATTGGCTGCGGCGTGCCCTTGGCGGCGCAGATGCCGAGAAAGCCATAGCGGACATAGTCGATGCCCTTTTCCTTGAGCGTCGGCACGTCGGACATGCCCTTGAGCCGCTCCGGGCTGGTGGTCGCCAGGATCTTGAGCTGCTTGGCGGTGTGGTTCGGCAGCACGCCAATGGTCGGCGACACGTACATCGAGACGCGGCCCGCCATCAGGTCCGGCATCACCTGCGTTCCGGTGCGGAACGGAATGCGGTTCATCGTGATGCCGGCGAGCTTCTCGATCTGCCGGGCCAGGATCTCCTGCGCCGAGCCGGGGCCAAGCGTGGCGTAGCTGATCTCGTTCGGATGCGACTTGGCGTATTGCACGAGCAGCTCGAAGCTCTCGGCCGGCACCGCGTTGGCGACCGCGAGGCCGTAGTAGTACCGCGCGATCAGCGAGACCGGGGCGAGGTCGGTGAGCTTGAAGCCCGGATTCTTGTACAGCGCGGTGTTGATCGACTCGAAATGCGTGCAGAGCAGCAGGGTGTAGCCGTCGGCCGGCTGCGCCAGCACGTCGCGCGTCGCCAGCATTCCCGCAACGCCGGTCTTGTTCTCGACGATGAGGCGCTGGCCGAGCAGGGTGCCGAGCTTGTCGGCGATGTGGCGCGCCGGGATGTCGGTCGGCCCGCCGGCGCCGAAGCCGACCACGAGCCGCACCGGCCGTGTCGGGTAGGTATCCTGCGCGGAGGCCGGCGCGGCGCAGAGCAGCGCGATCGCGGTGCCGACGATGGCGAACGGTTTCATGCGTGGGTGTCCTGACCGAGCTGGCGCAGCAGCTGCTTCTGGTAGTCCAGGAACTCGACGCTGAGCGGATCGCGCGGCCGCTGCAACGCGATCGGCACCTCGGCCTTCACCTTGCCCGGGTGCGAGGTCATCACCACCACCCGGTCGGCGAGATACACCGCCTCGGCGACATTGTGCGTCACGTAGATCACCGTCTTTCGCGTCTCCCGCCACACGTCGGCCAGCAGCCGCTGCATGTCGTCGCGGGTCAGCGCATCGAGCGCGGCGAACGGCTCGTCCATCAGCAGCACCGCCGGATTGTAGGCCAGCGCCCGCGCGATGGCGACCCGCTGCTGCATGCCGCCGGACAGGTGATGCGGATAGGAGTCGGCGAATTTTTCCAGCTTCACCAGCTTGAGCTGCTGGCGCGCGACCTTGTCGCGTTCGTCCTTGCCGACGCCCTTCATCTCGAGCCCGAAGGTGACGTTGCCCAGCGCCGTGCGCCACGGAAACAACTGTGCGAAATCCTGGAACACCACGCCGCGGTCCTGGCCGTGGCCTTTGACCGCCTTGCCGCCGATCTTGATCTCGCCGCCGGTCGGCTGAAGAAACCCGGCGATGATGTTGAGCAGGGTGGACTTGCCGCAGCCCGAGGGACCGACGATGCAGAGGAACTCGGACTGCTCGATGTTGAAGCTGGCGCTCTGGACGCCGGTCACCTTGCCGGCCGGGGTGTCGTAGACCAGCGAAACGTCGCGGATTTCGATGTGGGGCATTCCGTTCCCAGATTTTCCAGAGGTTGGTTGGCGTTTCTTGCAGCCATTATGCCCTTTTTGCATGGAAGCCGACCGGCTTTCGGTGTCGCAGGGCGCGATTTCGGTGTAGCTTCGGGCAAGCCCGACGATGGGCCGGTTCAGACATTCAGGGGAGGGGTCGATGGGACCTCACGTTGCGATCAAGCCGCTCGATAACAACAAGCTTTCGAACCATATGAGCCTGTCGGAGCGCGCCGATCATCTCGAAGAACAGATGATGCACGAGCTCGACCGCGTCATCACCAAGTCGGTGTTCTGCCATCTGACCGAGGGCAAGGTTGAGATCGAGGGCGGCGCCACGCTCCAGGCCAAGTACCCCGGCAAGTATTTCAACATGGGTCCCGACCCGCGGCTGCCGCCGATGCCGGAGAAGCCCACCTTGATGGACTACTTCAAGAACCGCTTCGCCTCGACCAACCATCTGCTGCAAAGCGGCGCGCTGGCGCTGAAGAACGGCCACAGCGAGAAGGTCGTGCTGGCGTGCCTGCTGCACGACATCGCGGTGGTCAGCTTCATCCGCTGCGACCATGGCTACTGGGGCGCGCAGATGATCGCGCCCTACGTCGACGAAGAGGTGAGCGAGGGCATCCGCATGCACCAGGCGCTGCGCTTCTTCCCCGACGAGTCGATGGGCTACGCCTATCCCGACATGTACACCAAGTATTTCGGCAAGGACTACGTGCCGGAGCCGTACATCCAGGAGGAATACAAGCGCGCCCGCGACAGCAAGTATTACGGAACCGCGCGGCTGATCTGCGTCAACGATATCTACGCCTTCGATCCCAACGCCAAGGTCAATCTCGAAATGTTCGAAGACGTCATCGGCCGCAACTTCAAGCAGCCGAAGGAGGGCCTCGGCTGGGATAACAGCCCGTCCGCGCACATGTGGCGCACCATCATGTGGCCGACGCGGTTCCTGTAGGGGTAGTTGAGCGAACATCGAAGCGAACGCTCTTCACCCTCCCCTGGAGGGGGAGGGTCGCGAGCGAAGCGAGCGGGGTGGGGTGAGCCTTGTTTGTACGAAAGTTCGCCCCACCCCGTCGCCTCGCTCACTTCGTTCGCTCGGCGCCGACCCTCCCCCTCCAGGGGAGGGTGAAACGAGGATGCCGCCCCGCTTAACGTCTCAGCGAAATTGGCTTAGGGCCTGTCATGTCTTCTGCCGCTGAACTCGACCGCGATAACGTCATAGACGTCGATCTCGGCAGTAACGAATTCAACGCTCAGCCCCACGTGCGCTCCAGCACGCGCAGCCAGTTCCGCCAGCACAGCTTCTCGATCAGCGGCTGACCGTAGCCGCGCGCTCGCAGGGCTTCGGTCAGCGCCGGCAGGCCCGCGGCGTTGCCGAGCGCCTTCGGGACCATCGCGCCGTCGAAATCCGACCCGAAGCCGACGCCGTCCTCGCCGACCAGTTTGAGCATATGTTCGGCGTGATCGACGATGAGTTCGATCGGCGTGTCGCGGTCCTGGCGGCCGTCAGCCCGCAGGAAGCTCACCGCGAAATTCACGCCGACCAGGCCATTGGTTTCGCGGATCGCCGTCAGTTGCCGGTCGGTGAGATTGCGCGAATGCGGGCTCAAGGCATGGGCGTTGGAATGCGTCGCGACCAGCGGCGCATCGCTGATCTCGGCCACGTCCCAGAAACCGCATTCGTTGAGATGTGACAGGTCGATCAGGACTTTCAGCCGGTTGCAGGCGCGCACCAGCTCCTTGCCGAGATCGGTCAGGCCGGGCCCGGTGTCGGGCGACGACGGACAGCGGAACGGCACGCCGTGCCCGAATGCGTTCGGCCGGCTCCACACCGGACCGAGCGAGCGCAGCCCCGCCTGATGCAACACGTCGAGGGTTTCGAACGCCGGGTCGATGGCTTCGGCACCCTCGATGTGGAGGACCGCGGCCAATACGCTGGCCTCCATACAACGGCGGATATCCTCGACCGTGCGGCAGATGCGGACCCGCCCGTTCGCCTCGCGTTCGATGCGGATCAGGATGGATGCCATGCTCGATACGGCGGTCTGCGCGGTGGCGAGATCGAGCGGCGGCGGCATCGGTGCGCCTGGCGCGGTGCCGGAGACGGGCGGCGCGTTGTCCGCGCTGGTGACCTGGTTCCTGGGCGAGGGCACGAAGATCGCGAACAGACCGCCGGCGAATCCGCCTTGTACGGCCATCGGCAGATCCAACTGTCCCTTGCCTTCGCCGTCGAGAAAGGCGCGCGGCGCGCCCGGGCCGTTGCGTCTGAACAGGCGCATCAGGGCGTCGTTGTGCCCGTCGAAGAACGGCATGAGGCCCGGAGAATTCATTGCGGAAACTCTGTGATCGTTTGTGTACAATTCCAACGCGCATCTGTGCCATAGAAATGGATGCGCGGTCATTGGGCCTCGCGCCTCATTGTTGATTCATTGGAGTGGATGAGGGCTGGAGGAATGATGTCCGCACTCGCAGAACTCGACCGCGACAACGTCGTCGACGTCGATCTCGGCAGCGCCGAGTTCAAGGCCAACGCGCACCGCCATATGGCGGAGTGGGCGCGGCGGAAGCCGTTCTACGTGCTCGGCAGCGGCCCGCCCCAGGTCGTGGTCGGCCGCTATGCTGACGTGCACAAGGTGTTCTCCGACACACAGACATTTGCCTCCGAGATGCCGCGCGGCCCCGGATGGGAGCAGTACAACAAGATCATGGACGCGCAGTTCGTCACGCAGATGGATGGCGCGCAGCACGCCCGCGTCCGCCGCCTGCTGATGCCGGCGTTCTCGTCGCGGCGTATTGAGCAGCTTCAGCAGAGCATCACCGGCATGGTCGACGGCATGCTCGACAAGATCGAGCAGAACGGCCCCGCCTTCGATGCCATGAAGGATCTCGGCGCGCATCTCGTGGTCGACGCGCTACTCGAGGCCATGATCAACATGGACGCGCGGCGGAAGGCCATCTTCGTCGCCTTCCATGACCTCATTCCGGGCACCACCTACGTCAAGCCGGGCGAGTCGTGGGCGCCGGAGCTGCGGCAGGCCTTCGACCGCACCATGGAGGAGATCAGGGTCATCATTGAGGAGCGCCGCGTCGCGCCGCGCCAGGACTTCATCAGCGATCTGGTCAACGCCCGCGACGCCGGTGACAAGCTCAGCGACCGCGAGCTGTTCGATCAGATCTTCGGCGTCTGCGGCGCCTCGCTGTCCGCCACCAGCCGCGCCGCCGGCGGCGCGCTTGTCCTGCTCTACACCCACGACGACCAGCGCGAGCAGCTGATCCGCGATCCGTCGCTCATTCCCGACGCCATCGAGGAGTGTCTCCGTCTCGGCAGCAACGGCTACTTCACCTTCCCGCGCATCGCCACCCGCGACACCGAAGTCGGCGGCACGCCGATCCGCAAGGGCATGGTGGTGCGGCCGTCGCCGCTCGCCCCAAACTACGACCCGGACGTGTTTCCCGACCCGCTGCGCTTCGACATCCATAGGAAGCCGAAGCGCATCCTGTCGTTCGGCGCCGGTCCGCACCATTGCATCGGTAATATCCTCGGCCGCACCACCATCACCATCGCCATCACCCGGCTGCTGGCGCGGTTCCCGAAGGCGCGCATGATCGATCCGAATTTCAAGCCGGTCTATGGCGGCGCGGTGGGCGAGTTGCGTTTGCAAAGCCTGCCGATGACAATCCACTAAACAAGAACACTTCGGGGGGTGTCGATGAAGCTCTTTGTGCTGCGCAGTGTGCTTGCCGCCGCGCTGGCCGCTGTTCTTTCCGGGGTTGCGTATGCGCAGGCGCCCTATCCCAACCAGGGCATCCGCTTCATCGTGCCTTATGCGCCGGGCGGCCTGCCGGACACCGTGGCGCGCATCGTCGCTCAGCATTTGCAGGAGCGGATCGGTCAGTCCGTCGTCGTCGAGAATCGCGCCGGTGGCGGCGCCGCGGCCGCGGTGAGCGCACTGATGGGCGCGCCGGCCGACGGCTATACCTTCCTCGTCACCGACGGCGGCATCGTCTCGACCAATCCGGCGCTGTTCAAGCAGCTCACCTACAATCCGAAGGACATCGTTCCGCTGGCGCTGCTCGGCCGCACGCCGATGTTCCTGGCGGCGCATCCGGACCTGCCGGTGTCGACGCTGCGCGAGTTCATCGATTACGTGAAAGCCAATCCCGGCAAGATCAATTACGGCTCGTCCGGCGTCGGCTCGATCCATCATCTGTCGATGGAGGCACTGAAGGCGCCGCTGCATTTGCAGATGACGCACATTCCCTATCGCGGCACCGGCCAGTCGGTGCCGGCGCTGCTGGGCGGCCACGTCCAGGTGCTGTTCGCGGCCTACCCGTCGATTGCTGGCGCGGTCGAGGGCAAGAAGATCAGGCTGCTCGCCCAGAACGGCGAAGGCCGCTGGTTCCAGGCGCCGGAGGTTCCTCCAGTGTCCGACGTCGTCTCGAATTTCGATCTGGCGACCATCGTCGGGCTGTTCGCGCGGCCGGGCGTGCCGCAGCCGGTCATCGACAAGATCACCGCGGAGGCGATCGCCGCGGCCAACTCGCCCGCCGCCGACAAGCAAATGCGGGCGGCCGGCATCGAGCCGGCCGGCGGCAACGCCGAAGCGCTCGGCCAGGCGCTGAAGCGCGAAATCGACAAGGTCGCCGAAGTCGTGAAGACTGCCGGCATCGAGCCGCAATGAGGGAACGATCATGACGGGACGCAAGCTTGTTGCGGCGCTGGCGCTGATCGTCGGGCTCTGGCCGGCGGCGGCGATGGCGCAGGCTTATCCGACACGGCCGATCGTCATGGTGGTGCCGTTCGCCGCGGGCGGCACGTTCGACGTCATGGGCCGCATCATCGCGGTGCGGATGAGCGAACTTCTCGGCCAGCAGATCGTGGTGGAGAACACCACCGGCGCCGGCGGCATCATCGGCGTCAACCGCGTCGTCAACGCCACGCCCGACGGCTACACCATCCTGCTCGGCTCGACCGGCACCCACGCCTACAACCAGACCATCTACAAGAAGCGCCGCTACGACGCCGTCAACGACTTCACGCCGGTGACGCTGTTCTCCGAGCAGCCGATGGTGCTCGAAGCCCGCAAGGACCTGCCCGCCAACACCATCCCGGAGTTCGCCGCGCTGCTGAAGAGCAACGGGGGGAAGATGCAGTTCGGCTCGGCCGGCGCCGGATCGACCACGCATCTCGCCTGCTCGCTGCTCAACTCGACGATCGGCGTCAACGTCACGCACGTGCCGTACCGCGGCTCGGCGCCGGCGTCGAACGATCTGATCGGCGGCCAGATCGACTACCTTTGCGGCAACCTCGGCGCCGCGGCGCCGCTGATCACCGGCAAGCAGGTCAAGGCGATCGCGGTGCTGTCGAAGGCCCGCTCGCCGCTGATGCCAGATCTTGCCAGCGCCCATGAGCAGGGCCTGACCGGCATGGACGTCACCACCTGGACCGCGATTTTCCTGCCTAAGGGCGCGCCGCGCGCGATCGTCGACAAGCTCAACGAAGTGACGCATGCGACGATGGAAACGCCGGTGATCAAGAGCCGGATGCTGGAGATCGGCGTCACCGGCGTCACGCCCGAGCGGCGTTCGCCGGAATATCTCGCCAAGTTCGTTGCCGACGAGGTGGCGCGCTGGGAGGAGCCGATCAAGGCTGGCGGCCTGCAAGTGGATTGAGCGGGATTGACGGCTCCGATCGATGCGCTGCGATTGCCACGTTCATATCGTCGGCCCGCCCGACAAATATCCGCAGGTGCCAGACCGGACTTATCTCGCCGGCGTGGCATCGATCGAGACGTTGCAGCGCCTCGGCGCCAAGCGCGGCATTGGCCGCTTCGTCATCGTGCAGCCGAGCTTCTATGGCGCCGACAATTCGGCGACATTGGACACCCTCGTCATGCTCGGCGACAACGGCCGCGGCGTCGCCGTCATCGATCCGTTGGCGACGTCGCCCCATACGCTCGCCCACTATCACCGGCGCGGCGTGCGCGGGCTTCGCATCAATCTCTACAGCCCGATCAAGTCGCCCGGTGGCGATACGCTCGAGACGGCCTTCGCCGCGACGGCGAACGTCGCCCGCAGCATGGGCTGGCACGTGCAGGTGATCGCGCCGCTGCCGTTGCTGCTCGCGAACCTCCATGTGCTGTCGCAGGCGCCGGTGCCGGTGGCGATCGACCATTACGGGCTGTACGGCGATCAGCCCCCCGACAGCGCCGACGGCCGGCGGTTGCTCGATCTCATCGGCCTGCCGCACGTCTGGGTGAAGCTCTCGGCGCCCTATCGGATGGCGCACGGTCCCTTGAACATGAAGCCCGACCGGCCCTGGCTGACGGCGCTGATCGCCGCCGCGCCCGATCGCTGCGTCTGGGGCAGCGACTGGCCGCATCCGCCGCCGCACGAGCAGCAGAAGGGCGCTTTTCTCGGCACGCCTTATCGCCCGCTGTCCTATGAAACGCTGGTGGACGATTTTATTGAAGCGCTGCCATCTGTCGCTCACGCCGAGAGGATCATGGGCGATAACGCAGAGCGGCTCTACGGCTTTTGATGCTGGACAGCGCCGGAACGCTCCCGGAAGATCGCGGCAGGGAGGACGATCAAATGCGTTCCAGAATTTACGCCGCCGCCGCCGTTCTGCTGGCGCTTGCAGTGCCGCAATCGGCCCAGGCGCAAGGAACGTTCCCGACCAAGACCGTGAAATTCATCGTGCCGTTCCCGGCCGGCGGCATCAACGACGTGCTGGCGCGGATCACCGCCGACAAGCTCCAGGCCAAATGGGGTCAGGCGATCATCGTCGAGCAGAAGACCGGCGCCGGCGGCAACATCGGCGCTGATCTCGCGGCGCAGGCCGAGCCGGACGGCTATACGCTGCTGGTCGCGCCACCCGGGCCGCTGGCGGTGAACCAGAGCCTCTACCGGAAGCTCTCGTACCGGCCGCTGGACTTCGTGCCGATCACCATGGTCGGAAGCGTGCCGAATGTCACGATCGTCAAGAAAGAACTGCCGGCGAATACGCTGGTCGAGCTGGTCAAGCACATCAAGAAGAACCCGGGCAAGGTGGTCTATGGCAGCCAGGGCAACGGCGCCACGCCGCATCTGACCGCCAATATGTTCATGAACATGACGGGCACCAACATGGTGCACGTGCCCTACCGCGGCGAAACCCTCGTGTTGCAAGACATGCTCGGCGGGCACGTCGATCTGTTCTTCGGCAACGTGTCGGCGGCGCTGGCGCTGTGGCGCGACGGCAAGATCAAGGTGCTGGCGGTGCTCGACAAGACCCGCGCCAAGCAGATGCCCGACGTGCCGACCACCGCGGAGGCAGGTCTGCCGAATCTGGTCTCGACCGGCTGGTTCGCTGTCGCCGGCCCGCCGAAGCTGCCGGCTGCATTGCAGCAGCAGATCGCTGCGGCCTTCAACGACGTGCTGAAGATGCCGGACGTGCAGGAGAAATTCCGCAACCTCGGCGTCGAGCCGATCGGCGGTTCGCCTGCGGAGACCGCGGCGTTCATCAAGGACGAGGCCCGCCGCTGGGGCGAGGTCATCAAGGCCAACAATATCGTGGTGGATTAGCCTTTCTTCGGCGTCCACTTCGCCGCGCGCTTTTCCGCGAATGAAGCCAAGCCCTCTGTCGTTTCGGCCGATTGACGCTTGGCGGCGTGGCTTTCGACCAATCGCGCGAAGTCCTGTTCGCTGAGATCGCCGAATGCCGATTGCAAGATCAGCGCCTTGGTCTGCGCGATCGCTTGCGGGCCATTTTCCAGCACGGCGGTAACCACGCGCTCGCCCGCTGCCGCAAGCTCGGCCAGCGCCACCACCTCATGCACCAGTCCGATCCGCCGCGCCTCCTCGGCGCCGAACCGTTCGCCGGTCAGCGCATAGCGCCGCATTTGCCGCACGCCTATGGCGTCATTGAGCTGCGGCACGATGATCGCGGCGGTAAGCCCCCAGCGCACTTCGGCGATCGAGAACATGGCGTTGTCGGCGGCGATCACCACATCGCAGGCCGCCACCAGTCCGGTGCCGCCGCCGAAGCAGCCACCCTGCACCAGCGCGATCACCGGCACCGGCACGGCGTTGAGCCGGCGCACGGCATCGGCGGTCGCCCGCGACACGCGGATGTTTTCCGCGGCCGGTGCGGTCCGCACTGCGTCGATCCATTTCAAATCGGCGCCGGCCTGGAAATGCTTGCCGGTGCCCTTGATCACGACCGCGCGCAATCCGGGGGCGCTGCCCAATGCGTCGAGCGCCGCCAGCAGCCCGTCGATCAACTCGCCGTTGTAAGCGTTGTTGACCTCGGGCCGGTTCAGCGTGACGGTGGCGACGCCGCGCGGATCGACGCTCCACAGCACCGGGCCGGTGGTGTTCGACGGGTTCGCCATTGCCGCTCTCCCTGCCGACCGAGGTTAGCTGATACAAGGAAATGAGCGAAGCGGGGAAGACGCATGCGGCGCAGCACAGAACGGATTCTCACCACCCACACCGGCAGCCTGCCGCGGACGCAGACGGTGGTGGATTTGCTGCTCGCGAACATGAAACAACCCGGCGCGAGCCAGGCGGCGCTCGATGCCGCCGTCACCGAGGCGGTCGCCGGTGTGGTCGAGAAACAGAAGCAGGCCGGCCTCGACGTCATCAACGACGGCGAGCAGGGCCGCACCGACTACACGGTCCATGTCATCGACCGCCTGACCGGTTTCGAAGGCACGCTGGCGCCGCCGCGCGGCACCGGCGAGCCGGAATTTCGTGAGCTGGCGCAGCTGTTGTCCCAGTTCGCCTCGCCGTTCCAGCGCTGGCCAGCCTGCTCCGGCCCGGTGAAATGGAGGGATTTCGCCGCAGTCGAGACCGACATCGCCCGCGCCAAGGCGGCGATGACCAAGGCCGGCGTCGAGGAATACTTCATGACCTCGCCGTCGCCCGGTCAGATCGCGCGGTATCTGACCAACCAATATTACAAGACCACCGATGAGTATCTGTTCACGCTCGCCGACGTGATGGCGCGCGAATACCGCGCCATCGTCGAGGCCGGTTTCGCGCTCCAGCTCGATTGCCCCGATCTGGCGATGTCCTACGCGCTCTACCCCGGCATTTCGCTGGCCGACTATCGCAAGATCATTTCGCTGAACGTCGAGGCGCTCAATGCCGCCATCAAGGACCTGCCGGCCGACCGCATGCGCATGCACGTCTGCTGGGGAAGCACGCTCGGGCCGCACCACGGCGACATCCCGATCAAGGACATCGCCGATATTATTCTCAAGGCGAAGCCCATAGCGGTGTCATTCCCCGGCGCCAACCCGCGCCACGGCCACGAGTGGAAGGTCTGGCAGGACGTTAAGCTGCCCGACGGCAAGATCATCATCCCGGGCGTGATCGATTCCACGTCGAATTTTGTCGAGCATCCCGAGTTGGTCGCCGACCGTTTGCTGCAATACGCCTCCGCCGTCGGCCGCGACAACGTCATCGGCGGCGTCGACTGCGGCTTCGGCACCTTTGCCGGCCGAGTCCAGGTCGACACCAAGATCGTCTGGATGAAGCTTGCCTCACTCGCCGAAGGCGCGCGGCTCGCCTCGAAGCAATTGTGGTGATGGCGGCCCCGCGCTTCCTTTGTTAGGCTGGATGCAATAGCCGACAATAATTTTCAGGGGAGGAATATCATGATCGCGAATACGACTCGCTTTGCGAGCCCAATCGTCCTCGGTCTGGCGATGCTGGGCTTTGCGCTGGCTCCGGCGGCCGCCGCCGAATTCACCATGAAGTTCGGCACCGCCACCTTCAACGAGACCCAGCACCAGTACATCAAGTTCTACAAGGAGGCGCTGGAGAAGGCATCTGGCGGCCGCATCGAGGTCGGCGTCTATCCGCGCAGCGAGCTCGGCCCGATCCCGCGCATGATCGACGGGCTGCAGCTCGGCACCATCGAAGCCTACATCGGCCCTGCCGATTTCTACGTCGGCGTCGAACCACGCTTCGGCGTGATGAGCACGCCGATGCTGTTTCGCGGCGGCGACCACGCCTCGGATACGGTGATGGACCCGGCGATCAATGGCACCATCCTCGGCCTTGCCGAGTCCAAGGGCATCGTCGGCCTTGCCACCTTCGGTATCGGCCCCGCCAACTACACCGCCAAGAACGCGATCATGACGCTCGCCGACTTCTCCGGCAAAAAGCTCCGCGTCAACGCCACCGCCATGGAGCGCGAAAAAATGAAGCGGCTCGGCGCCACCGCCGTGCCGATGCCGCTCAACGAGGTGCTGCCGTCTCTGCAGCGTGGCGTCATCGACGGCACCATGAGCGGCACCTCGGTGTTCGTCTCCATGAAGTTCAGCGACGTCGCCAAGGTCATGACGGTGACCAACGACACCATGCTGGTGTCGCTTGCCGTCGTCAGCAAGGTCTGGCTCGACAAGCTGCCGCCGGACCTGCGCAAGGCGGTGATCGATGCCGGCAAAGAGACCGGCGTTCTTGCCCACAAGTGGGAGCAGCAGTTCACCAAGAGCCTCGACAAGCAATGGGCGGAACTGGGCGGCCAGATCGTTTACCTGCCTCCGGCCGACCAGGCCAAGATGAAGGAACTGCTCAGCTCGGTCGGTGACGACGTCAGTAAGGATCAGCCGGCGGTGCTGGAGATGCTGAAGAAGGTCCGTGAGGTTGCGGCCAAGCATTAGCGTGACTGCCAGCGGGCAGCGAGCATTGACTCCAATCCGTCACCCTGAGGTGCTCGACGCGTTTGCGCCGAGCCTCGAGGGCGACGGCCCGGGAGTCGGAGCCGCATCCTTCGAGACTCGCGCTACGCGCCAGCACCTCAGGATGACGGAGATGGCTTAGTGCCTGCTGTTCCGCACCCGAATCCGCGATGACTGTTCAGCGCGTCCTTCGTCTGTTGCTTCGCGACATTCCCCGCGCAGCGATTGGCATGATCATCCTCGTCGCCATCGCCATCAACTTCGCCAACATCGTGGGCCGCTATGTGTTCCTCGAACCGCTCGATTGGGCGGAGGAGGTGCTGGTGTTTCTGGTCATCTGGGGCGTCTGCCTCGGCGGCTCGGCGGTGACCTACGACAACCGCCATCTGGACATGGACCTGTTTGCCGCAGCTTTCCCGGCCAAGCTTCGCGCTGTGCTGGAAGTTCTCAAGCTTGTCGCGATGGTCGGCTTTTGCGGCTTCACCGCGGCCAACGCCTCGACCATCGTCCGCATCATGGCCGGCAACGGCCAGGTCAGCATCACCGCCGGCGTGCCGATGACCATTCCCTACGCGGCCTTCGTGGTGGGCTTCTGTCTGATCGCGGTGTCGGCGGTCGTCGGCGCGCTCGACCGCAGAAGCCGGCGCGAACCGGTTGTTGGCTCCGCGCAAGTCTGAAGGCAGACGCTCATGCTGTGGCTGATGGGTCTGCTGCCGCTTGGACTGCTGGTCCTGGGATTTCCGTTTTTTCTGGTGCTGCTTGCAACGGCCACCATCGTCATCGTGTTTTACACATCGGTGCCGCCGACGGCGGTGCTGCAGATCATGTTCGGCAGCATCGGCCAGTTCGCGCTGCTGGCGGTGCCGTTCTTCATCTTCGCCGGCGAACTGATGGGCCGCGGCGGCATGGCGCGGCGGCTGGTGGCGGTGGTGATCGCGCTGTTGGGCGGCATCCGCGGCAGCGTGCCGATCACCACGGTCGGCGCAGCGGCGCTCTACGGCTCGATCTCGGGCTCGACCGCGGCAACCGTCGCCGCGCTCGGCCCGCTGTTCTATCCACAGCTTCGCAAGTCCGGCTACGACGAGAAGTTCTCGACCGGCGTCATCACCTGCGCCGGCTATCTCGACAACATCATTCCGCCGTCGATAGCCATGATCCTGTATTGCGCCGCCGCCGAGCAGTCGGTGATCAAGCTGTTTGCCGCGGGCTTCATCCCGGGCCTGGTGCTGGCCGCGATCATGGCGCTCTACATTTACTTCTACGCACGTTGGAAAAAACTCGACCGGGGCCGGCGCTTCCACTGGGCCGAGTTCGTTACGGCGCTACGCGAGGGCGCCTGGGCGATCATGATGCCCGTGATCGTGTTCGGCGGCCTCTACGGCGGCGTGTTCTCGCCGACCGAAGCCGCCGGCGTCGCCTGCGTCTATGCCGTCTTCGTCACCATGATCGTGCATCGCGAGATAAGCTGGCGCGAGTTCTGGGATGTCTCGGTCAACTCGATGTACCTGACCGCGCAGATCTTCCTGATTGTCGCGGTGGCTGGCGCGTTCTCCTGGCTGCTCATTACCAGCGGCGCCGCGACCGCCGCGGTAGATTTGATCGCGCATCTGAAGCTGTCGGCCTGGCAGGTGTTGCTGACCATCAACGTGTTCCTGCTGATCGTCGGCTGCTTCATCGACACGGCGTCCGCGATTCTGGTGCTGACGCCGCTGCTGCTGCCGATGGCGCTCGCGGTCGGCGTCGATCCGATCCATTTCGGCATTATCGTCGTGACCAACCTCAGCATCGGCACGTTCACGCCGCCGTTCGGCATCAACATTTTTGTCGCGCAGTCGATCTTCGACGTGCCGTTGCGCAGCATCTACGCCGGCGTGGCGCCGTTCATCGCCGTCGCCATCGTCGGCCTGATGATCGTGACCTACGTGCCGTGGCTGTCGCTCGTGCTGGTGCAGTATCTCGGATAGCCGGGCGTCACCCGGCCGTCATCGGTAAAACACGCGAGAGTCCGGTCGCTCATCGCGATCGCGGAAGTCACGCCGCGGACCTTCCCGGAAGTCGCTTCGCCGCCCGAGCAGCCTCTGCAATTCGCGGGCCTGGTCCTGCAGTGCGCGATACTCCGCAACCGAGATGGTCACCTTGCCGGGGCCCGGCCCGGGGCTGGCGGTGTGCGGAGCTTGCGGCGTCACGCGCGGCTTGGTGACGCGCCGATCCGGCGGCGCGTCGCGCGGAGCGGGCGGCCGATTCACGGTGCGTCGCGCTGGAGGATTGTCCCCGTCATCCCAGAACCGCCGGTAGTTGTCCGATGGCGTCGCCCCGCCAATGCGGCGAGAGGAAGGATCAGGCCGCCGCTCGCCCCGATCTGATGCGGCTGGCCAGGGCCGGGGCCCGGCGTTGCCAGCGCGATCCCGCCGCGGCTCGTTGTCGTTCGGCTCGCCGCGAGACGGTGGCCGCTCGAAGCTCTGGCGCGGGCCGTCGTTTGGTAGCCGTTCGAAGTTCTGTCGGGGGCCGCCGTTCGGAGGCCGGTCGAAACCCTGTCGCGGGCCGTCATTCGGCACTCGGTCGAAACCCTGGCGTGGGCCATCGTACGGCGGCCGGTCGAAACCTTGTCGCGGGTCCTCGGGGATCGGTCGATCGGTGAAATAGCGCGGCGGACCGGATCGGCGGTCGTCGCGTTCGGGACCAGGATATTGGGCGGCAGCCGGACCGGACGCGATCGTGCCTAGCGCCAGGGCAACTAACGCACACGCAACAACGCGCATCTTAAGCTCCACGATGTTGCCGCATCGTGGCTGCAGTTAACCATATATCTTGCTAGAATTACGAAAGAATTCGGATTTTATTGGCCACAAAGTTAACCCGAAATGGGACACTTGGCGGCCTAACTGTTTGCCATCCGCACCATGCCCCAGCGCTGCACCGTGGCCTTTTCGATGGAGCCGAAAACCAGCCGTTCGAAGGCAAAGCCGATACCGCCGATCACGACCAGCGAAGCCAGCATCAGGTCGGCGTTGAGGAATTCCTTGGCGTCGAAAATCACCCAGCCAAGGCCCCAGTCGGAGGCGGCGAGAAATTCGGCGCCGATCACCGCGATCCAGGCGCGCAGGAATGCCTGCCGCACGCCGGTGATGATGAAGGGCGAGGCGCCGGGCACCATCACTTTCCAGAACAGCGCGCGCTCGTCGGCGCCCATCGCGCCGGCGGCGCGCAGCCACAGCGGATTGACGGCGCGCACGCCCGACCAAGTGTTGAGCAGCATCGGAAACAACGCCGCGTAGAACACGATCAGGATTGCCACGGTGTTGCCGAGCCCGAACCACAGGATGAACACCGGCACCCAGGCCAGCGACGGGATCGGCATCAGCGCGCTGACCAGCGGCATGAAGAAATTCTCGATCGGCTTCCACCGCGCCATCAGGATGCCAAGCGGCAGGCCGACGATGATGGCCAAGCCAAGCCCGACCAGCACGCGATAGAGGGTGCCGGCGGCGTGACCGACCATGCTGCCGTCGAGCACTGAACCGGCCAGCGCGGCCCAGACCTTGGGCAATGTCGGCATCAGAGCTGCAGGAAAGTACCCGATCCGCGCCACGACCTCGTACAGCGCCAGCGCGATGACGATGGTCACGGTGGCGCGAAGCGCGGAGCGGTTGCGGGCGGAGACGGCGCTCACGTCATCATCCCCCAGCGCATCACGGTGTAGTGCTCGAGCTTCTGGAACACGAGCTTTTCCAGCGTGAGCCCAATGACGCCGATCACCACGACGCCGGCGAGCATGACGTCGGTGTTGAGAAATTCGCGGGCGCCGAAGATCATCCAGCCGAGGCCCCACGGCACGGCGGCGAGCATCTCGATGCCAACCAGGATGCGCCAGGCTTGCGCCAAGCCGAGCCGCAGCCCGGTGAGGATGTAGGGCAGGGCGCCCGGCACGATCACCTTGACGAACAAGCGGCGGTCGTCGGCGCCCATTGCCTGCGCCGAGCGCACCCAGACTTCCTTCACCGCTTTGACGCCGGTCCAGGTGTTAAAGATGATGGGGAAGGCCGACACAAAAGCGACCAGCAGCACCGCCGACTTGTTGCCGAGCCCGAACCACAACAGAAACAGCGGCGCGTAGGCGAGGCCGGGTATCGGCGCGCCGATTGAGACCAGCGGCAATGCGATATCCTCGACCCGCCGCGAGCGCCCCATCAAGATGCCCAGGCTGACGCCGACCAGCGCGGCGAGGAAAAATCCCGCGAGCAGGCGGACGACGGTGTCGAGCACGTGATGCGGCAGGATGCCGCTGATGGTGAGATTGATGAAGGCGCCCGCAACGTCGACGAGCGACGGAAACAGCTTCGGCGGAAACACGCCGGCACGCGCGGTGATCTCCCACAGCGCGAACACCACGACGAACGGGAATGCGTTCCGCGCGACCGCCCGCCAGCGTGCGTTGTCCGGCGACGCCGGCGCGGTAAGGGGTTGGGCGGCGATATCGGCCATGCGGCAGCTTAGTGCGAACCTCAGAACTCCGACAAGCCATGCAGCCTCGTGTCCCGGGCGCAGCGCAGCACGCAGTGATGCGCTGCAGACCCGGGACCCAGCTCTTCTTGTCTGCTTCAAGCAACCGGGGTCCCGGGTCTCGCTTCGCTCGCCCGGGACACGAGCCCTGTGATTGGGCGCGCGCCCATCGGCAACGCGCCGCCCTTTCATTCCGCTACGCCGCTCGCTTATGCTTGGCGCAACGAAAATTCCGGGAGGGACGGTTTCATGTATCGCGCCACCAAGGACATCATTCTGCCGACGACGATCACCGGCTCGCTGCCGCGGCCGAGCTGGTACACCGAAAATCTCGGTACAAGGCATTTCCTCGAGGCGATGGTGTCGCGGCGCTTCCGCGAGCAGTACGAGGACGCGCTGACCTGCTACCTGCGCGACCAGGAGCTCGCCGGTCTCGACATCGTCACCGACGGCGACTGCCGCTTCGACGACGACGTTGGCGGCCAGAGCTGGACCGCGTACCCGCCGAACCACATGAGCGGCCTCGACATCGAGCATCCGGTGCCGACGCCGGCCGGACGCGGCGGCATCTGGTTCTCGCGCGGCCACATTCTGCACGACTATCTGGAGTCGCGCGTCATGCCGGTCATCACCGGACCCATCGGACGCGGCAATCTGCAATACGCCGCGATGTGGAAGGCGGCGCAGCGCTTCACCGAGAAGCCCGTCAAGTTCGGCGCGGTATCGGCCGAGATCGTCGCCTTCGCGCTGCAGGACCGCCACTACAAGAACATCCCGGAGCGTATGTTCGCCATCGCCGACGCGTTCAACCAGGAGTACCACGAGCTCGCCGACGCCGGCTGTCCGGTGATCCAGATCGAGGAGCCGCAGATCCATCTGATCGCTGTGCGCAAGATCCAGGACGCGGTGATCAACCCGAAGCTGATGGTCGAGGTCTTCAACCGCACCGTGAAGGGACTGCGCGCCAAGACCGAGGTCTGGGCGCACTCGTGCTGGGGCAACCCCTCGCAGCAGCGCATGTTCGACAAGGTGCAGAGCTACAAGGCCGCGCTCGAAGCCTACAACGAGGTCGATGCCGACGTCATCACATTCGAATCGTCGAGCTCCGGCGGCATCGACCTGGAAGACATCGGCAAGATCATCACCGGCAAGAAGATCAGCATCGGCGTGATCGATCACCACACCCTGCAGGTCGAGCAGCCCGAGCAGGTCGCGGCGCAGATCCGCGCGGCGCTCAAGCATATCCCGGCCGACCGGCTGATGGTCTCGACCGACTGCGGCATGGGCCGCGAAGGCATGAGCCGCCGCCACGCCTTCTACAAGGCGGTGGCGATCACGCTCGGCACCAACATCGTGCGGAAAGAGCTCGGCGTGCCGCAGGCCCGCGTGCCGGCCGCCGACGAGCGCTACTCGCTGGTGGTGCCGGCGAAATGACCGCGCAGCGGTCATCCCGGACGCGCCCAAGGCGCGATCCGGGATCCAGCTTGCTCGCCACTTAGAAAACCTGGGTCCTGGGTCTGCGCAGCAGCACTTCGTGCTGCAGCGCGCCCGGGACACGAGTCAGTGCTGTGCTGTAAAGTTGCGGCATGAACCTCCACACTCTTCTCCTCGAACGTGAATCGCAGAACCGCCCTGTCACCGTCGGCCTGATCGGTGCCGGAAAATTCGGCACCATGTTCATGTCGCAGGCCCGCCTGACCAAGGGCATGCATGTCGTCGCGGTCGCGGATCTCAATGTCGAGCGCGCGCGAAGTCAGCTCGCCACCGCCGGCTGGCCGGCCGCGCAGTTTGCCGCGGCATCGCTCGACGATGCCGTGAAGAAGCGCGCCACGCATGTCATGCCCGACGCCGAGTCTCTCATCAAGTTTCCCGGCATCGAAGTCATCGTCGAAGCGACCGGCATCCCCGAGGCCGGCATCGCCCACGCCATCAAGGCCATCGACCACGGCAAGCACATCGTCATGGTCAACGTCGAGGCCGACGCGGTGGTGGGCCCGTTGCTCGCGCGCAAGGCCAAGGCCGCCGGCGTGGTCTACAGCCTGGCTTGGGGCGATCAGCCGGCATTGATCTGCGAGCACGTCGATTGGGCGCGCGCGGCCGGCTTCAAGGTGGTTGCGGCCGGCAAGGGCACCCGCTACGAGCCGCATTATCATAAGTCCAATCCCGACAATGTCTGGGACATCCTCGACAAGTATCTCAACATCACCGACCGCAAATCGATCAACCCGAAGATGTTCAACAGCTTCGTCGACGGCACCAAATCCGGCATCGAGATGACCGCGGTGTGCAACGCCACCGGCCTGGTGCCGCAGACCGAAGGCCTGGCGTTCCCGCCCGCGACGCGGTTCGAGCTCGCCGATGTCTGCAAGCCGAGAAGCGCCGGCGGCACGCTGGAGAAAGAGGGCGTCACCGAGGTCACGTCGTCGGTCACGCGCGACGGCAAGGACGTGCCGCACCACCTCGCGCTCGGCACCTACGTGGTGATCGAGGGCGAGACCGAATACGCGCGGCGCTGTTTTTCCGAATACGCCATGCTGCCGGACAAGAGCGGGAAATACGCCGCGCTCTATCGGCCGATCCACATGATCGGGCTCGAACTCGGCATTTCGGTCGCGAGCGCGGCACTGCGCGGCGAGCCGACCGGCGCGCCAACCGAATTTCGTTCCGACGTCGCCGCCACCGCCAAGCGCGACCTGAAGAAAGCCGAGGTGCTCGACGGCGAGGGCGGCTTCTGCGTCTGGGGCAAGCAGACCCCGGCGCAGTTTTCGCTCGATCAGGGCTTCTTCCCGCTCGGGCTTGCCCAGAACGTCAGGCTCAAGCGCGACATCAAGGAGGGCGAGCGGCTGAGATGGTCGGACGTGGAGTACGACCCCAACGATTTCGCGGTCCGCGTTCGCCGCGAGATGGAGGCCGCGTTCGGGAGACCGAACATATAGTACACAGCGCTTGCGACGTTCCCCGCGCGCGGTGCAGCGCGAAGCGGTGCACTGCTGACGCGGGGTCCCGGTTGCTACCGAAAAGGAACCGGGGTCCCGGGTCTGCAGTGCAACACTCCGCTGCGCTTCGTGCTGCACTGCGCCCGGGACACGAGGCCGGGCCGCTGTTAAATTAATTGGGCAAATCCGGAGCCCGCCCCTTGCTCGACCGCCCGTCCCACTCGCAGCGCGACCGTCTCGACATGCACAACGGCAATGCGCTGAAGATCGGCCTGTTCGGCGCCAACTGCTCGTCGGGCCGCGCCGCCACCCGCGTGCCGGAGCGCTGGTCTGCGAGCTGGGAGGATTGCCTGGCGCTCGCCCAAATGGCCGACGACGCCGGCATCGACTTCATGCTGCCGATCGGCCGCTGGAAGGGCTACGGCGGCGACACCGACCTGCACGGCGACAGTCTCGAGACCATCACCTGGGCAACCGGGCTGCTCGGCAAGACCGAGCGCATTACCGTGTTCGGCACCGTGCACGCGCCGCTGTTTCATCCCATCATTGCGGCGAAGCAATGCGTTACCGCCGACCACGTCGGTGAGGGCCGCTTCGGGCTGAACATCGTCGCCGGCTGGAACGAGGGCGAGTTCGAGATGTTCGGGGTCGAACAGCGCGAGCACGACGCGCGCTACGAATACGCCCAGGACTGGATCGACGCCATCAAGACGGCGTGGGGACCGCAGGAGGACTTCGACTTCGACAGCACCCACATCAAGCTGAAGAAGGTCCGCGCCAAACCGAAGCCCTACGGCGGCACGCGGCCGCTGATCATGAACGCCGGCTCGTCCGGTCCGGGCCAGGCTTTCGCGCTGCGCAATTGCGACGCCTATTTCACCGCCACTTCGGTGTCGCGCGGCTCGATCGATGCCACAACGAAGATGGTGAAGGACGTCAAGGCCGAGGCGGCTGCCGCCGGCCGCGACATCGAGGTTTTCACGGTTGGCCAAGTGGTGTGCCGTCCCACCCAGAAGGAGGCGGAGGATTACTACCATCACGCCATCATCGACATGGCCGATTGGCATGCGGTCGACGGCATGCTGGCGATCAAAAACATCACGCCGGCAACGGTCGGGGCTGAGGAGTACAAAAAGAAGCGTGAGTATTTCGCCTCGCGGGCGATCGGTGGCTATCCGTTCGTCGGCTCGCCTGATCGGGTGGCCGAGGAGCTTGCGATTCTCAACCATGCCGGCGTGCGGGGCATCGCCTTTTCGATGATCAACTGGCTCGACGAACTGCCGCTGTTCCGCGACCAGGTCTTGCCGCGGTTGGTTCGAATGGGCGTGCGGCAGGCGCCGTAGCGCGCCGGCTCATCGCCGCTCAACCCGTGGCGGATTTGTCCTTGCCGGGCTCGACACCCGATTCATCGCCAGCCGCGTCGCCGGCGCTTGCTTCGCCGTCACCCTCTTCATTGCTGTGAGGTTCAGCGGCGTCCAGCTCGTCGCTGGGTTCATCGTCCATCGGCAGGCTTTTTCGAAGCGAGCCGCTGGCCAGCGTGATCTTTTGTCGGGTCGCGCGCGAGCCGACAGCCACGGTCGAGGCGGCTTCCCGGGAACGCGCGAACAACGCCGCGCCGGCCGTTCCGCCCCACACCACGAGATCGCGCTCCTCGCATGTCGAGGCCACGGCGAGCCCGATTTCGTTGAGGTGGGCCCTGCGGTAGCAGTAGAGCGCCAGCGCCGCCCTGACATCCGGGCTCACCGTCGCGATCAGCCGCGGCAGGCCGTCCTTGCTCGCCCGATAGAGCTCACCCAACTTGTCGTCGGTGACGGGACACGGATCGCTGTCTGAAGCGCTGCTGATTTTCATCCCCCTATGAACGACGGCGGCGCGCGTCAGGCGTCGCTGAGTGTCCGGTCGGCCTGTTCCAAGAGCTTGAAGTGAGGAACGCGGGAACTGTCCCAGCTATACATCGTCTGCGAACACGACCAGCAGTTGGCATAGCTTCGTTGCCGGAACGAAATGTGAGTCATGATCAGCTCATATTCGGTCCGGCAATATGGGCACTTGAAGATAGCCATGTGACGACCAGCGCATCCGCGACGGCGCAACCGATTCGACCGTGCTCTCTTTCCCGCTTGAAGTCGAGGACAATCATCGCTGCGGCGATTCTGATGAACAGGAGGTTTCGTCGCGCAACGCCTCGCCTCGGCAAAGATAAACCGCACTGTTCTCTTGGTTGCGACCCGCGGCGCGCACAGCTCCACTTTGTCCAAAATCTTTCAGGAAGCGCGATGGCGGTGGGGTGTCGGACTCGCGCAAGCGCGCGGACTGGCACACGCCCCTCACACACGGCGTCATGCCCGGGCTTGACCCGGGCATCCACGAAGCAGCAGAGAACGGCAGAACTTATGTTTTGGCGCGCGTGGAATCTCATCCCGATTGCCGGGTCAAGGCCGGCAAGGACAACGCAGAAGTTACGTCAACCAGGAACAGTAAGAGAGACGGCGGAACAAATGGCTTGCCAGCCGAAGCCGCTGCGCGGCGAAGGCTGGTGCCCCTGGCCGGGGTCGAACCAGCACGGTGTTGCCACCACCAGATTTTGAGTCTGGCGCGTCTACCAGTTCCGCCACAGGGGCTTGTGCGAACTTTGGGCGGCGATCATAGCGGCGTAGGGCGGCGGGTCAACGCCGGTCGGCCGCTCACAGGCTTGTGGATCGACAGATTCGCGGCCTCTGGCTATGCAGCAGGCGGACAACCGGGAAGAGGCGATGGCCGTCGCACTTATGAACCAGGCGCGCGCGCAACCTGCGGCGGCGGCGGCGATCGCCGTCGCCATGATCGGGCTTGCGACCATGGCCGGCTTCTTTTTCTTTCAATACGCGCTCGGCTACCCGCCCTGTCCGCTCTGCCTCGAGCAACGCATCGCCTTCTACGTTTCGGTGCCGCTCGCCGCCATGATCCTGCTCGGTGTCTCGGTCGGCTCGTCACCCAAGGTGCTGATCGTGGCGCTGCTCGCGATCGGCGCGGCCATGCTCTACAACGCCGGCCTCGGCGTCTATCACTCCGGCATCGAGTGGCACTGGTGGCCGGGGCCGGCTGAATGCTCCGGCACGACGCCGAATTTTTCCGCCGGCGGCAGCCTGCTCGATCAGATCAACAAACAGCGCGTCGTCCGCTGCGACGAAGCGGCATGGCGTTTTCTCGGCCTGTCGCTCGCCGGGTACAATGTGATGGTGTCGCTTGCGCTCGCGGTGACCGCACTCTGGGGCGCGTGGGCCACCTGGAGAACCGCTCAGGGATCGAGTTCGGTATCCCAATAGAGATAATCGAGCCAGCTCTGGTGCAGGTAGTTCGGCGGGAACAGCCGGCCGTTGCGGTGCAGGTGTTGCACGCTCGGCTGCATCGGCGTCTGCGACGGCCACATCTTCGCCTCCGCCGGCGTCATGTTGCCCTTGCGCAGATTGCAGTCCGAGCAGGCCGCGACCACGTTGAGCCAGGTGGTGTGTCCGCCGCGCGAGCGCGGCAGCAGGTGGTCGAAGGTGAGGTCGTCGCGCGAGCCGCAGTACTGGCAGGAGAAGCGGTCGCGCAGGAAGACGTTGAACCGGGTGAACGCCGGATTGGTCGAAGGCTTCACGTATGACTTGAGCGAGACGACGCTCGGCAGCTTCATCTCGATCGAGGGGCTGCGCACCGCGTGGTCGTATTGCTCGACGATGTTCACGCGCTCGAGGAACACCGCCTTGATGGCGTCCTGCCAGGACCACAGCGACAGTGGGTAATAGCTGAGCGGGCGGAAGTCGGCGTTCAGCACCAGGGCCGGAAAGCCGTTGCCGGGCGAGACGTGAACGTTCAAAGCGAGGATCCTCCGACACCCCCAAAGCCATGGCCGCGCGCTAAGCGACCACCGCGGTACAGTGTATAGGGACCGTGACCGGATTGTGAAGCGCGCGAAATGCGCAAGCTGTGAGCGAATCGGGGCAGGCGGCCGGCGACAGCCGCGCCGGCGTCAAGGCTTTTGGGTCATGCCCTCAGCCCGAATCGGCGGGCCAGGAACACGCCGCCGTGGCGCAGGCCCTCCTGGTCGATGCCGTGGCCGATGCCTGAAGAAATGTGCCACTCGACCGGCACCGCGAGCGCTGCGAGGTCCTGCGCCCCCTGCAACAGCGCCTGAACGGGAATGAGATCGTCCTGATCGCCATGGATCAGCAGTACGGGAGGCTTGGACTTAATCTCTCCTGCGACCGCATCGGCTCCGGCTTTGTCCGGCAACACGAACACTCCCGAATAGCCGACGATGGCCGCGGGCGGCACAGCCCGGCGCAGTCCGGTGTGCAGCGCCATCATGGTGCCCTGGCTGAAGCCGACCAGCGCCAGCACCGAGGGCGGCAGCTTGCGGCGCGCGAGCTCGGCGTCGATGAAGCGCTCCAGCACCGGCGCCGCCTTGCGGGCGCCCTCCCAGCGCTCGTTGGCGGCGCGGCTGAACAGGGGAAACCACTGCTTACCGGTCGGCGCCTGGCCGCACGCCTCCGGTGCGTGCGGCGACACGAACGCGGTGTCGGGCAGCAGGCCCTGCCAAGCCCGGCCGATGTCGATCAGGTCGTTGCCGTCGGCGCCATAGCCATGGAGGAACACCACGAGGCGCTTCACCTGTCCGCTGGGCGGCTCGAGTCGCGGTCCGTCGAGGTCAACGGCCACGTCCGGCTCCTTTGGGTTTTTTCGCTTTCTCTTTTGCTGGCACCGCGGGCCAAGTCCTTGGCTGAGATGTTTGCTGCACCGGCGCGCCCTCGCGCCGCTTCATCACGTGATAGTAGGCCCACAGCAGATGCGCGGCCACCCCGCGCCACGGCCGCCAGGCTTCGGCGAGCTTGACCATCGCCTTCGCGTCCGGTCGCTTTTTTAGATTGAAGGCGATGCGCGCCGCCTCCTGCAGCGCAAGGTCGCCGGCCGGCCAGGCGTCGGCGTTGCCGAGGCAGAACAGCAGATAGATGTCCGCGGTCCACGGCCCGATGCCGTGCAGCGCGGTCAACGCGGCGTGCGCCTCGTCGGCCTCCATCGCTGCGACCGCATCGAGGTCGATGTGCTTTCGCGAAATCGCCTTGCCGATTTCCTTGATCGCCTTGATCTTCGGCCGTGACAGGCCGAGCCGCGCCAGCTTGTCGGAGCGGGCCAGCCGCACCGTGTCGTGGTGGAACGGCTCGAACGCCGCGAACAGCCGCGTCCGGATCGCAGCGGCGCTGGCGGTCGAAAGCTGCTGCCCGCAGACGATCGAGCAGAGGCCCGCGTAGCCGCCGTCGCGGCGGCGCAGACCAGGCATGCCGGTCTTTTCGAACACCGGCTGCCACTTCGGGTCCTGCGCGATGAGCGTGCCGACGGCTGTTTCCAGATCGGCCTGGGTGTGAATGATGTGGGTCATCGTTTAGGTTTTGTGGCAAAGCCATCGCCATGCCGCAACCCGTCTTCCGCTTTGCGCCGAGCCCGAACGGCTATCTGCATCTCGGTCATGCGCTCTCGGCGCTCTTGAATTTCGACATGGCCCGCGCGGCCAGCGGCCGGTTTCTGCTGCGCATGGAGGACATCGACGCGGCGCGCTGCCGGCCGGAGTATGAGACTGCGATCTATCAAGACCTGGAATGGCTCGGCCTGCAATGGGAACAGCCGGTGCGGCGGCAGTCGGAGCATTTCGCCGAGTACCGTGCGGCGCTGGAAAAGCTCGAAGCGATGCGGCTGACCTTCCCGAGCTTCGAGAGCCGCGCCGAGATCGCGCATATGGTGGCGGATCGCGACGTCCGCGAGCGCTGGCCGCGCGATCCCGACGGCGTGCCGCTCTATCCCGGATCGGCGCGGCAGATGACGGAGCGGGAGCGCCAGGCGCGCATCTCGCGCGGCGATCCTTACGCCATTCGCCTCGACATGGAGAAGGCGATGGAATGGGTGGGGCCGCTCGGTTGGACAGAGACGGGAATGGGGCTGTCCGGCGAGCGCGGCGAGATCGCGGCCGATCCGGCCGCCTGGGGCGACGTCATCGTCGCCCGCAAGGAGACGCCGACCAGCTACCACCTTGCCGTCGTGATCGACGATGCGCTGCAGGGTGTCACTCACGTGGTGCGCGGCGACGACCTGTTCGGATCGACCAGCGTGCATCGGCTGTTGCAGGCGCTGCTCGATCTTCCGGCGCCGGTCTATCACCATCACCGCCTGGCCCTCGATGGCGACGGCAGGAAGCTTTCGAAATCGACCCAGGCGACCGGGCTTCGCGAGTTGCGCGCCCAGGGCCTGACGCCGACGGATATCCGCAAGCTCGTGAACCTGTAGAGTGCGCCGGTCGGTCATGGCATTGTGCGTCGGGGTGGACTCTCATGGCGAAAGCCAGGCGCAAGAAGCGTGCGCGCTCGCGTTCGGTGCGGAAACGCGCCCCCGAGATGCGCGCCATCGAAGCGGCGCTGGCGAGCCTCGCCCATGACATCCGCACCCCGCTCACCGGCATCCTCGCGCTGTCGCAATTGCTGCAAGCCTCCGATCTGCCCAAGCGCGAGCGGGGCTGGGCCGAAGCGATCCGCGGCACCGCCGATCACCTGGCGCGGCTCACCACCGTCGTGGTCGATGCCGCCAGGGCGGAGACGGCGGGATTGGTGCTGCGCGAGCAACCATTCTCGCCGCGCGAGCTGTTCGACGCGGTTGCGGCTTCGCTTCGCGCACGAGCCGAGGCCAAAGGGCTCGATGCCGAAATCGGCAGCGCCAACAAGCTGCCGGCCCGCGTCGTCGGCGACGACGTGCGGTTGCGCAGCGCTCTGGAAAATCTGATCGACAATGCGGTGAAGTTCAGCGAACGCGGCCCGATCGGCCTGTCGGTGTCCGCGACAGGCATGGGGCGAGGGCGGATCAAGCTCAGCTTCGTCGTCAAGGACAGCGGCATGGGGATGAGCGCGGCAGCCCTCAAGCGGCTGTTCCGTCCCTTCGCGCAAGCCAGCGAAGAGGTGGCGCGGCGTTACGGCGGCGCCGGCCTGGGCCTCGTCTTCGTCAAACGGATCGCCGAGGCGATGGGCGGCGGCCTCGCGGTGACCAGCAAGCCCGGCCGCGGCAGCACGTTCCGGCTCGGCGCCACCGTGAAGGCCGCTACGCCGGCCGCCCGCAAACGGGCGGCCGCAGCGGGCGCGGTGCCGAGCCTTCGCGTGCTCTGTGTCGAAGACAATCCATACGGCCGCGTCGTGCTCAGCACCGTGCTGCGCGAATTGGGCCATCACGTCAGCTTTGCCGGCAGTGGCGAGGCCGCGGTCGAAACCGTGTCGCGGAACGAGCACGATGCCGTGCTGATGGACGTCGCGCTCGCCGGCATCGACGGCATTGAAGCGACCCGCCGCATCCGCGCGCTGCCGCCGCCGGCCGGCGGCATCCCGATCATCGGCGTTTCCGGCCGCACCGAGGCGCGCGACGCCGAAGCCGCCAAGGCGGCTGGCATGAATCTATACTTGCGCAAGCCCGCGACGCCCGCTGAGCTCAATGAGGCGATGCGGTTCGCGGCCGGTCTCAGGCGCGCTTGACCAGCTTGACCACGGCCACCAGGACGATCGCGCCGATCAATGCATTGATGGTTTCCGCGACATAGCCGCCACCGAAGAAAAGCCCGACCTTCGGCAGCAGGTAGTTGCCGATGAATGCACCGACGACGCCGGTGATGAGATCGCCCTGCAGCCCGTAGCCGGTGCCGCCGACCGCCACGTTGGCGAGCCAGCCGACCACCGCGCCGGCCACCACCACGATGACAATGAGAATCAGACCGTCCATGAAAGCCTCCCCCAAGCGCGGCGGGGATATTCGACGCCGCACGCTTCAAGGGTAGGGCAGCAGCGCCGCGCTGTCAGCCCGCACGAGCATGGCGCCCGTCAGGCGCGGCGGATGAGTCGGATGATCAGCAACAGGATCACCGCACCCACCGTGGCATCGAGAATGGACCGGAGAATTCCGGCGCCAAGCCGAATGCCGAGTTTGGGAAACAGCCAGTGGGCGATCAGTGCGCCGATGATGCCGATGATGATGTCGCCGATCAGGCCGAACCCGCCGCCCCGGACGATGAGGCCGGCGAGCCAGCCCGCAATTGCGCCGACCAGCAGAACAATGAGGATCGACTCGACTGTCATGAAGGGCCTCCCAGCGGATGAGGGCAAACGCCCAAACCGAGTGAAGGTTCAGACCTGTGCATAGAAAATGCCGCTGTCATCTCTCGCCAGCGCGACTCTCCACGATCCGCACCAGGTCGGACATGATGCGGTTGAGCTCGAAGTCCTTCGGCGTATAGACCGCCGCGACGCCCGCGGCTTCGAGCGCCTCGGCATCCTCCGGTGGAATGATGCCGCCGACAACCACCGGCACGTCGCCGATCCCGGCCTCCCGCAGGCGGCTGATGACATCCTTGACCAGCGGCAGATGGCTGCCGGAGAGGATCGAGAGTCCGACGACATGGGCCTTCTGCTCGCGCACGGCCTCGACGATCTCCTCCGGCGTGAGCCGGATGCCCTGATAGACCACCTGCATGCCGGAATCGCGGGCCCGCACCGCGATCTGCTCGGCGCCGTTGGAGTGGCCGTCGAGCCCCGGCTTGCCGACCAGGAAGGTCAGCCGCCGGCCGAGCTTGCGCGACAGCCGATCGACATCGGCGCGGATGTCGTCGAGGCCGCCGACGTCGTTGCGCATGGCGTTGCCCACACCGGTCGGGGCGCGGTACTCGCCGAATGCCTGCCGCAAGGTCCAGCCCCATTCACCGGTGGTGACGCCGGCTTTGGCGCAGGCGATGGAGGCCGGCATGATGTTGGCGCCCCCGGCCGCGGCGCGCTCGAGCTCGGCGAGCGCCGATGACACGGCTTTGGCGTCGCGCGCCGCGCGCCAGGCTTTCAGCCGTTCGATCTGATCGACCTCGGCAGCCTCCGAAACGGTCATGATCGTTTCGATGCCGCCGGTCAGCGGCGACGGCTCGCTTTCCAGGTATTTGTTGACGCCGACGACGATCTGATCGCCGCGCTCGATGGCCTCCAGACGCGCGGTGTTGGAATCGACAAGCTGCCGCTTCATGTAGCCGCTTTCGACCGCGGCGACCGCGCCGCCCATGTCCTCGATGCGCTTCAATTCGTCTTTGGCCTCGCGCTTGAGCTCGTCGACTTTGCGGGTCATCACCTCGGAGCCGTCGAACAAGTCGCCGTATTCCAACAGGTCGGTCTCGTAGGCCAAGATCTGCTGCATCCGCAGCGACCATTGCTGGTCCCAGGGCCGGGGCAGGCCGAGCGCCTCGTTCCAGGTCGGAAGCTGCACGGCGCGGGCGCGGGCGTTCTTCGACAGCGTCACCGCCAGCATCTCGATCATGATGCGGGCGATGTTGTTCTCCGGCTGCTGCTCCGTGAGGCCCAGCGAATTGACCTGGACGCCGTAACGGAACAACCGCTGTTTCGGATCGGTGATGCCGTAGCGCTCGCGGGTGATCTCGTCCCACAGCTCGGTAAACGCGCGCATCTTGCAGATTTCGGTGACGAAGCGGAGCCCGGCGTTGACGAAGAACGAGATGCGGCCGACCACCTCGGCGAATTTTTCCTGCGTCACCTCGCCGGATTTCTTCACGGTGTCAAGCACCGCGACCGCGGTAGCGAGCGCGAAGGCCAACTCCTGCACCGGCGTCGCCCCCGCCTCCTGCAGATGGTAGGAGCAGATGTTCATCGGGTTCCACTTCGGCAGCTCGGTCGTGGTGAAGATCGCGACATCCTTGATCAGCCGCATCGACGGCGCCGGCGGGAACACGTAGGTGCCGCGCGACAGGTATTCCTTGATGATGTCGTTCTGGATCGTGCCGGTCAGCGCCGAGCGCGGCACGCCCTGCTCGTCGGCCACCGCGATGTAGAGCGCCATCAGCCACGCCGCGGTGGCGTTGATGGTCATCGAGGTGTTCATGGTGCCTAGCGGGATGCCTTCGAACAGCGCCCGCATGTCGCCGAGATGGCCGACCGGCACGCCGACCTTGCCGACCTCGCCCTTTGCCAGCACGTGGTCGCTGTCGTAGCCGGTCTGGGTCGGCAGATCGAAGGCCACCGACAGACCGGTCTGGCCCTTGGCCAGGTTCTTCCGATACAGCGCGTTCGATTCGTGCGCGGTCGAGTGACCGGCGTAGGTGCGGAAAATCCAAGGCTTGTCGCGCATGTCCATCCGCCCGTTCGTCCGGCGGCGGTCCGGCGTTTTGCAGTGCAAACAACAGGATACCCGGATAAAAGCCTGCTGTCAGGCGGAATTTTGATCATGCGACATAAATCTTATTGCACTGCAAAATAGTCTGACGCAGACTCGGACACTCGAAAAGCGAGCGATCCGGAGCTTCCGCCATGGCCTCTGTCGTGCCGCTGAATCCGCCGAAAGCTGCGTCAGGCAAGGATCTTTACGGCATCGGCGAAACCCCGCCGCTCGGCCACGTGCCGGCGAAGATGCATGCCTGGGCTATCCGCAAGGACCGTCACGGTCCGCCGGAGACCTCCTTTCAACTCGAAGTGCTGCCGACCTGGCCGATCGGCGAGGACGAGGTGCTCGTCTATGTCATGGCGGCCGGCGTCAACTACAACGGCGTCTGGGCGGGCTTGGGCATCCCGATCTCGCCGCTCGACGGCCACAAGAATCCGTTTCATATCGCCGGCTCCGATGCCGCGGGCGTGGTCTGGGCAGTCGGCTCCAAGGTGCGGCGCTGGAAGGTCGGTGACGAGGTCATCGTCCACTGCAATCAGGACGATGGCGACGACGAGGACTGCAACGGCGGCGATCCGTTGCTGTCGCCGTCGCAGCGCATCTGGGGCTACGAGACGCCGGACGGTTCGTTCGCGCAGTTCTGCCGGGTGCAGTCGCGGCAGTTGATGACGAAGCCCAAGCATCTGCCGTGGGAAGAGGCAGGCTGCTACATGCTCACGCTGGCCACCGCCTACCGCATGCTGTTCGGCCATTCACCGCATACGCTCAAGCCGGGCGATCACGTGCTGGTGTGGGGCGGCTCTGGCGGGCTTGGTGTGTTCGGCGTGCAACTGGCCGCCGCCGCTGGCGCCAAGGCAATCGGTGTCATCTCCGACGATTCCAAACGCGACTACGTGATGGATCTCGGGGCGTATGGTGTGATCAACCGCAAGGACTTCAAGTGCTGGGGCGCGATGCCGAAGGTAAACACGCCGGAGTACAACGACTGGGTCAAGGAAGCGCGCAAGTTCGGCAAGGCGATCTGGGACATCACCGGCAAGCGCGACGTCGATATCGTGTTCGAGCATCCGGGCGAGGCGACGTTCCCGGTGTCGTGTCTGGTCGTCAAGCGCGGCGGCATGGTGGTGTTCTGCGCCGGCACCTCAGGCTACAACATCACCTTCGACGCGCGTTACGTCTGGATGCGGCAGAAGCGCATCCAGGGCTCGCACTTCGCCCATCTCAAGCAGGCCTCGGCGGCCAATCAGTTCGTGCTCGATCGGCGCATCTATCCCTGCATGAGCGAGGTGCTGCCGTGGGCCGAGATCCCCCGCGCGCACCAGATGATGTGGAAGAACGAGCACAAGCCCGGCAACATGGCCGTGCTGGTCAACGCGCCGCATCCTGGGCTGAAGAGCCTCGAAGACGCGATCGAGGCCGGCGGCTGAGCGTCATTCCGCCGGGGCGTGCAGCTTTTCGTCGTTCGCTGTGCGCTCGCGCTGACGCAGGATGGCGGCGTTGAGCTCGCCGCCCCAGATGAAAATCGAGGCGGTCACGTACAAAAACACCAGCGCGACCATGACCGAAGCAAGCCCCGCATAATACGTCACGTAGGTGTAGGCGAACCGCGACAGATAATCGCCGAACAGTTCGCCCGCGAGCAGCCACAGCAATATCGTTGTCACGATGCCCGGGGCGATGGTGGCGAGCGGCCGGCGGCCGTTCGGCAGCCACTTGTGCACGATCACCAGCGCCACGATCAGCACGATCGAAGCAACCGCGATCCGCAGGAAATTGAACATGAACCACAACGGTTCGAGCAGCGGCACGTAGCGCACCGCGGTGGCGAAGATCAGCGGCGCCAGCACGACCAGGAAGGACAGCGCCAGCAGACTGACCGCGGCGACCAGGACGTAGCCGATCGATTCCAGCCGCAGCAGCCACCAGCTCCGGCCTTCGACGACGCCATAAGCGCGGTTCAATCCGATCCTCAAGCTTTCGATGCCGCTGGAGGCGAAGTAGATCGCCACCGCGGCGCCGAGCGTCAACACGTCGCCGTGCGCGCCGAGCAGGACACTGCGGATTTCACGCGCGATTGGCCCCGCCACCTCGGTCGGCCAGGCCTCCAGGATGATGCTCGCCACCTCGTCAGCCAGTTGCGTGGAACCGAACAGAAAAGCGGCAAGCGCGGTGACCAGGATGAGAAACGGGAACAGCGACATCAGCGCCGAAAGTGCAATGTGGCTTGCGATCGCCCAACCATCGTCGGCGAGAAATTTGTACCAGGCGTCAATCGTGACGCGATAGCAGAGGCGGAGCATTCGCAGCGCGATCTCCCCGGCGGCTGGTCTGCAATCGCGGATTATCGGGAGGATTGCAAGAGCTTCGCGTCTCGCGTGCTATGCCGCCTGCACGCCGGCGAGGAACCGCTGCACCTCCGCGTCAAGGCCCTCGGCCTCGGCCGCGAGCGTGTCGGCGAGCGCTTTCACGTCGGCCGCCGTGGTGCGGGCATCGGCGCTGGCGCCGGCGACCCGGCTCATCGCCTCGGAGCCGGTCTGCGCCTCGGTCGATGCGCGGTTGACGCCCTCGGCAATCGATGACACCGCCGCGTTCTGCTCTTCCACCGTGACGGACACCGTCGAGGCGATGGTCGACATTTCGGTGATGATGGCGTTGACCCGCTCGATGGCGAGCGCGGAATCGGCGGCGGCCGATTGGATCGCGCCGATCTGCTCGGCGATCTCGGCGGTGGCACGCGCGGTTTGCGCGGCCAGCGATTTCACCTCGGCCGCGACCACGGCAAACCCACGGCCGGCTTCGCCGGCGCGGGCCGCCTCGATGGTGGCGTTCAGCGCCAGCAAATTGGTCTGTCCCGCGATCGCCTGGATCAGCCCGATCACCTCGCCGATTCGGGTCGCGGCGCCGCCAAGCTCGGTCATGGTCTGGGCGGTGCGCTGCCCCTCGGCGACGGCCCGGCCGGCGACCTCGGTCGATTTCGCCGCGCGCGCCGCGATTTCGCCGATCGAGGCCGCCAGTTCTTCGACCGAGCCCGCCGCGGCTGTGACATTCTGCGAGGCGGCGTCGACCCGGCTCTCGGCGGTGCGGGCCTCTCCCGTCACGGCATCGGCGGCGTCGTTGAGTTCACCGGACGACCGTTCGAGCCGCTGGGCGGTGCTGCGCAGATTGCCGAGCGCCTGCTGCACGGAGCTTCGGAACACCGCGATGGCGCCCGCCACGCTTTCGCTGCGGCGCTCTTTCTGCTGCGCCGAGCTGGCCTGTTCCGAGCTCAGGCGATCGCGCTCGACCATGTTGTCGCGGAACACGATCACGGTCCGCGCCATGGCGCCGATCTCGTCAGGGATGCGTGTGGCAGGAATCCGCGCCGAGGTGTCGCCGCCGGCGAGCCGCATCATGACGGCAGCCAGGCCGTTAAGCGGACGGGCGATGCTGCGGCCGATCAGCCAGCTCAATCCCAGCCCGATTAGCACCGCGGCGATGCCCATGGCGGTGATGATGATGCGGGTCCGCCGCTGCGAGGTCATGAGCGCAGCCGATGCCGCGTTGGTGAAAACCCTGGCCGAGGCAATGATTTCATCGGCGACCGGGATCATCGATTTGACGTTGTATTCGATCAGCGCCACCGGCGGGCCGATCTGGTCGTTCTGATTGATCCATTGGGAAAAGGTCTCGGCGTAGATCTTGACCCGTTCCGCCAGCTGCTGCTTCAGCACATCAGCGGCCGCGATCTCGTCCATGACCTTCTGGAATTTCCGGGCCTCGCTGAAGAACTCATTTTGAATCATTGTCGAGTGGATCAGGCGATATTCCGCCTCGAAGCGCCGCATCGTAAGCAATGGAATCAGGAGCTTGCGGGAATCGTCTTCGGTCATCCATGACATGTCATCGTGGATGATGCGCTCGACGGCCGCGGCCGCTCTGTTCGTGCTGGCACGGATGCCTTCGGTCTCGGTAAATCCGAGAATCTTCTGGCTGCGCACGAGATTGCCGAATTGAGCGGCCAATTCGTCGATCTGGCCTTGCAGCGGCCCGATCTTGTTTCGCGTCGACTCGTCCACCGCCGTGTTGATGGTGGCGAGGGCGCGGACGGCCGTCTCGTGGGTGGTTGCGAAGGATTGGATGAGCTCCGCAGAGGGATGCGCGACGAAGTCGCGGGTGCGGGCCCGCATCGTGATCAGGGCGTTGCGAAACTCGCGGCTGAGGTCGGCAAGGTCGGTCGCGCGGTCGGCGGTCTGGAAGGCGCTTCCCACCTCCCGTTCGCCGATGCCGTAAGCGATGCCGTTGACGATGAAAGCAAGCACCGGAATCGCCGCCAGCAAGATGATGCGGACGCGGACCGAAAGGCGGTTGATGAGGCGATGCGGGGCCAGGGTCACGGCTTTGCGTTTCCGCTCGGCGGGACGCCGAACGGCAAGGAATTCAACGAAAAGGAGCCTGAAAATGGTTAACAATTTCGCAAATTCGGGCCGCTTGGCCGGGTTTTGACACTGCAGCCATTGCGGCGACAATTTGTGCGCTGCACATTGGAAATCGGGCTGTCTTTCGTTCCTGGACTTCATCATGCCGAACCCCGCATCCACCCGAGTCGCAGCAGGGTTAGCCCCGCTGCAGCATCTCGTCGGGTCGGCGCAGGCCGCGACCGCCGCGGCCGAGGCGCTGCTGTCCGATGCCGCCGCCAAGGTCCGCGAGCGGGTGATGGTGAGCGGCGAGACGGTGCCGCGGTTGCTCGATCGCGAGCAGCGCGCCACCCACGGGCTGGCCTGGCTTGCGACTTATGTCGAAGCGGTGCGGCAACTGGCCGCCTACGCCGAGCGCATGAATGCCGACGGCCGGCTGTCCGAGATTGAGGAACTGCTGGTCCGCATCGGCCTTGGCGAATACCTCGCCCAGATCCAGGGCGGCATTCCGATCAGCCAGGGTGAAATGCTGCGGCCGTCCGATCTCGGACTGACCCCCGCAGCCGTCGCCGCACGCATAACCGGCGAGGTCGAGGCGCTGATCGCCTCCGGCAACACCGCGGCGAACCGCGCGCGCCTGGTCGAGCTGATGCTGGAGGCGCACGGCGCGACGATGGGCGCCTGCGGTCTCGACGACACGCTGGAGACCATCCGCGAGGAAATGCGGCGCTTCGCCGACAGCGAAGTGATCGACCACGCCCAGGGCTGGCATCGCACCAACAGCTACATCCCGCTCGAGATCATCGCGCAGATGTCCGATCTCGGCGTGTTCGGGCTGACCATCCCGGAAGCTTTCGGCGGGCTCGCGCTCGGCAAGGAATCGATGTGCGTGGTCTCTGAGGAGCTGTCGCGCGGCTACATCGGCGTCGGCTCGCTCGGCACCCGCACCGAGATCGCCGCCGAATTGATCCTCGGCGGCGGCACCGAAGAGCAGCAGCAGAAATGGCTGCCGAAGCTCGCCTCCGGCGAGGTGCTGCCGACCGCCGTGTTCACCGAGCCCAACACCGGCTCCGACCTTGCTTCGCTCAAGACGCGGGCGGTGCGCGAGGGCGACGTCTACAAAGTCTACGGCAACAAGACCTGGATCACGCATCCGGTGCGCGCCGACCTGATGACCTTGCTCGTCCGCACCAACGCGAACGAGAAGGGCTATCGAGGCCTGTCCATGCTGCTCGCCGAGAAGCCGCGCGGCGACGACAACAACCCGTTCCCGGTCGCCGGCATGACCGGCACCGAGATCGAGGTGCTCGGCTATCGCGGCATGAAGGAATACGAGATCGCGTTCGACGGCTTCGAGGTCAAGGCCGAGAACCTGCTCGGCGGTGTCGAGGGCCTGGGCTTCAAGCAACTGATGAGCACGTTCGAGTCGGCGCGCATCCAGACCGCGGCGCGCGCCATCGGCGTGGCGCAGGCGGCGATGGAACAGGCGCTCACTTATGCGCGCAACCGTGTCCAGTTCGGCCAGCCGATTGTCAACTTCCCCCGCGTCGCCGACAAGCTTGCGATGATGGCGACCGAGATCATGATCGCGCGGCAGCTCACGTACTTTGCCGCACGCGAGAAAGATTCCGGCCGGCGCTGCGACCTCGAGGCTGGGATGGCGAAGCTCCTGGCGGCGCGGATCGCCTGGTCGAACGCTGACAATGCGGTGCAGGTCCACGGCGGCAACGGCTTCGCCATGGAGTTTGCGATTTCCCGCATCCTCTGTGACGCGCGCATTCTCTCGATTTTCGAGGGCGCCGCCGAAATCCAGGCCCAGGTGATCGCGCGCCGTCTGCTCGACGGCAGCAACTAGCGCATGACCGTCATTGCGAGCGAAGCGAAGCAATCCAGAGCGGGGCGCTGAAGCCTGGATTGCTTCTCGCTATCGCTCCTCGCAATGACGGCGGATGGGCGTTGCTAGGCCTTGTGGCCGAGCACACGCAGCGAAGCCGCAATGGCCTGCGGCAACGGCGTGTGCGGAATTTCGCCGATTGCGCTTTTCAGCTTGTCCCCGGACATCCCGTGCGGCACGCGCCACAGATATTCCAGCTCCGACAGCTCGCGGCCCATCGCCAGCAGTCGCCCGAGGGTCTTGAGAAACCACCAGCTCATCGGCCGCACGTTGAACTTGCTTCGGGTCACGGACTCGATCGTGGCGATGAGTTCGGTCCCTGTCATCGCGTGCCCTGGAAAGCCGAAGGTCTCGCACGCGCCGAAATCCGCGCGGCGCTCGGCCAGTCGCACCAAGGTTTCGGTGAAGTCCGGCAGATAGGCCCAGGTGTGCACCACATCGAGCGGCCCCGGATAGGTCAGGCGCTGCCGGTCGATATCCTTGACGATCACCAGGTCGAACCAGGAGCCACGGCCGCCGCCAAAAAAGTCGCCGCCGCGCAGTACGATGGCGCGCATGCCGCGATCGCAGGCCTCGCGGATGCGCTGCTCGATCTCGACGCGCATACCACCCTTGCGCGTCGAGGGCTGCATCGGCGTCGTCTCGTTGAGCAGCGGCGGCATGGCGCGGCCGTAGTTCCAGACGCTGCCGGGAAACAGCAGCGTAGCCCCGTTGCTCTCGGCCGCGGCGATCGCCCCATAGGCCAGCGATAGTGCGTTCTTGTCCCATTCGGTGATCGCGGGATTGAGCGCGTTGAGCACCACGTCGCAGCCGTTTGCCGCTGCGATGGCTTCGTCGCGCGTCACCGCCTCGACGGCTTCGACCCGGCGCGGCACCGCGGCGGCACGGCCAGGCCGCACCAGGCCTTTCACTCGCCAGCCGTCATCGCGGAATGCTTCCGCTGCGGCAAACCCAAGCCGGCCCGCGGCGCCGAGAACAAGAATGCGACCCTTCATGGCGGTCCCTATATAGCGTCAGAGCGGCATGGTCACCGTCCATGCCCGATGTTAGGAACACGCCATGAGCAATTTCATGTCGCACTACGCAGTCCCGATCGCCATCGGCGCGGTCGCCGTGGTTCTGGTGCTCGGCCTCATCAACATGATGCGCGGCGGTTCGCCCAACCGCTCGCAGAAGCTGATGCGGATGCGCGTGCTGCTGCAGTTCGTCGCCATTGTCGTCATCATGGCGACGATCTGGATCATGGGGCGCTGAGCGTACGTTTCACTTGATGAGGATGCCATGGTCGTATTGAACCGCATCTACACCCGCACCGGCGATGATGGCACGACCTCGCTCGGGACCGGCGAGCGGCGCAAGAAGTACGATCTCCGTGTCGACGCCTATGGCACGCTCGACGAGGTCAACGCCGTGATCGGGCTGGTCCGGCTGCACACCGCGGACGACACCGCGCTCGACCGAGCGCTTGGGCGGATTCAAAACGATCTGTTCGATGTCGAGGCCGATCTTTGCCTGGCGGAAAAAGGCCCGGGCGGCGCGCGGCTCACCGTCACCGACGTCCAAGTGCAATGGATCGAAGGCGAGATCGACCGGCTCAACGCCGATCTCCAGCCGCTTCGGTCGTTTGTCCTGCCGGGTGGTGCGCCGGCCGCGGCCTATATGCATCTCGCCCGCACGATCTGCCGGCGCGCCGAGCGCATCATGTTCGCACTCAAGGACAAGCCGGGCGAAAGCGTCACCGATGCCTCGCTGAAATACGTCAACCGGCTGTCCGATTTTCTGTTCGTCGCCGGCCGCCACGCCAACGACAAGGGCGCGCGCGACGTGCTCTGGGTGCCGGGGCAGAACCGGTAGCAGCGTTGACCCCGCCTGAGGCGACGACTAGGGTGCGCCGCACCAATTTCCGGGCCCAAATTTTGGGGCAACGCGGCCCGAGGAGCCGACTAAGCACATGAAGATCGTGGTGCCCGTGAAGCGGGTGGTCGACAAGGATATCAAGATTCGCGTCAAGGCTGACGGTTCGGGGGTCGAGCTTGCCAACGTCAAGATGTCGATGAACCCGTTCGACGAGATCGCGGTCGAGGAAGCGATCCGTTTGAAGGAAGCGGGCAAGGCCACCGAGATCATCGCCGTCTCGATCGGCCCGCAGCAGGCCGGCGAAACCATCCGCACCGCGCTGGCGATGGGCGCCGACCGCGGCATCCTGGTGAAGGCCGACGGCCCGGTCGAGCCGCTGGCGGTCGCGAAAATTCTCAAGGCCATCGTCGACGCCGAGAAGCCCGGCCTCGTCATCATGGGCAAGCAGGCGATCGACGACGACTGCAATCAGACCGGACAGATGCTGGCGGCGCTGACCGGCTGGCCGCAGGGCACGTTCGCATCCAAGCTCGTGGTCGACGGCGAGACCATCCAGGTGACGCGTGAGGTTGATGGCGGCCTGCAGACTGTGAAGCTCAAGGGTCCGGCAATCGTCACCACCGATCTGCGTTTGAACGAGCCGCGCTACGCGTCGCTGCCCAACATCATGAAGGCGAAGAAGAAGCCGATCGAGGAGAAGACGCCCGATGCCTACGGCGTCGATGCCAAGCCGCGGCTTGAGCTGGTGAAGACGGTCGAGCCGCCAAGCCGCAAGTCCGGCGTCAAGGTCGGCTCGCCTGCCGAGCTCGTCGCCAAGCTCAAGGACGCGGGAGCGATCGGATGACCACGCTCCTGCTTGCCGAGCACGACAACAAGTCGCTGAAGGACGCCACCAGCAAGGCGCTGACCGCGGTCAAGGCGCTGGGCGGCGACGTGCACATTCTCGTTGCCGGCAAGGACGCCAAGCCGGTGGCCGATGCCGCGGCCAAGCTCCATGGCGTGGCGAAGGTGCTGCTCGCCGATGCGCCGGCCTATGAGCACGGCCTCGCCGAACCGCTCGCCGCGCTGATCGTGTCGCTCGCCGGTCCCTATGACGCGCTGGTCGCGCCCTCGACCACCAGCGGCAAGAACATCATGCCCCGGGTCGCGGCCCTGCTCGATGTCATGCAAGTGTCCGACGTCAGCAAAATCCTTGGACCCGACACCTTCGAGCGGCCGGTCTATGCCGGCAACGCCATCCAGACCGTGAAGTCGAAGGACGCCAAGAAGGTGCTGACCATCCGCACCGCGGGGTTCCAGGCCACCGGCGATGGCGGCTCGGCGCCGGTCGAGACCGTGCCGGCCGCCGCCGACCCGGGCATCTCGTCGTTCGTCGGCGAGGAGCTTTCGAAGAGCGACCGGCCGGAGCTGACCTCGGCCAAGATCATCATCTCCGGCGGCCGCGCCATGCAGAGCCGCGACAACTTCAGCAAATACATCGAGCCGGTGGCGGACAAGCTGGGCGCCGCGGTCGGCGCCTCGCGCGCCGCGGTCGATGCCGGCTATGCGCCCAACGACTGGCAGGTTGGCCAGACCGGCAAGGTGGTGGCGCCCGAGCTCTACATCGCGGTCGGGATTTCGGGCGCGATTCAGCATCTCGCCGGGATGAAAGACTCCAAGGTGATTGTTGCTATCAACAAGGATGAAGAGGCGCCGATCTTCCAGGTCGCCGACTACGGCCTGGTGGCGGACCTCTATCAGGCGCTGCCGGAACTGGGTGCGGAATTGGACAAGATCAAGCGCTGACAATCGGATAGACTCGGAATCGTCATGGCGCAAAGCATTCGCAACGTCGGCATTATCGGCGCGGGCCAGATGGGCAACGGCATCGCCCACGTCTGCTCGCTGGCCGGCATTCCGGTGGTGATCCACGACGTCGCAGCAGCGCGCCTGAAGGAGGCGCTCGCCACCATCAACGGCAACATGACGCGCCAGGTGGCGAGGAAGCGCATCACCGAGGACGACAAGACCAGGGCACTCAAGCTGATCGGCACGAGCGAAACCCTGGAGGGGCTGTCGGACTGCGATCTGGTGATCGAAGCCGCCACCGAGAAGGAAGAGGTCAAGCGCAAGATTTTCGCCGACCTCTGTCCGGTGCTCAAACCGGAGACGCTGGTCGCCTCGAACACATCGTCGATCTCGATCACCCGGCTCGCCTCCTCGACCGACCGGCCCGAGAAGTTCATCGGCATCCACTTCATGAATCCGGTGCCGCTGATGGAGCTGGTCGAGCTGATCCGCGGCATCGCCACCGCCGACGCCACCTTCGAGGCGTCGAAAGAGTTCGTCGCCAAGCTCGGCAAGACCATCGCGGTGGCCGAGGATTTCCCGGCCTTCATCGTCAACCGCATCCTGCTGCCGATGATCAACGAGGCGATCTACACGCTCTATGAGGGTGTGGGAAACGTCGAGGGCATCGACACCGCGATGAAGCTCGGCGCCCATCATCCGATGGGGCCGCTGGAGCTTGCCGACTTCATCGGTCTCGACACCTGCCTGTCGGTGATGCAGGTGCTGCACGAGGGTCTGGCTGATTCGAAGTACCGGCCGTGCCCGCTGCTGGTGAAGTACGTCGAGGCCGGCTGGCTCGGCAAGAAGGCCGGCCGCGGCTTCTACGATTACCGCGGCCCGAAGCCCGTCCCGACCCGCTAGGCGAACGCGCTCTCCCTGTCGCTGACTGATTTCATAGACAGCTCGGTTTTCACCGAACATACTCCTTCGCGTGTGACCGAGAAAAACTACAGCCTATTCACGGGTAATTGACGAAAAAAGCGCGGCACTCGCCGGGGAGCGCGCGATGGCGCTATCGGGTTGGTTTGCGAAAGCGCGACAAAAATATCTCGCGATATTCCAAGACGCCGATCAAGATCGCGTTCGAAACGATTTGCGTACATTCTTCGGGCCACGCGCGGATGTTTATCTCGCGGTTTATGAAAAGATTCGAGCGGGCAGCGAAACTGGCCGAACATTCCCCCGCACCTGGGTCTGGACGGTTTTTTTCACAAGCTTTCCCTGGTTCTTTTATCGCCGAATGTATGGTGCGGGTGCTACGCTTGTCGTCCTCCCGATCATTTTTGGCCTGTTGTTCGGATCGGCCGGGGGCACTGGCAGCTTTGCCGCCGCGGCCATGTTCGCGAAAACCTGGTACGTGCACACGGCGCTCTCCCGCTTGCGAAAGGCCGACGAGCTTGGACTGACCGGCGCGGAGCGTGAAGATTATCTGCGGCGCGCCGGAGGCGTATCGGTGATTGCCGGCACGCTCACTGGTGTGTTGTTTGCCGCTCTGCTCGGCCTTGTCATCGCTGCTGCGTTCATTGGTGCGCCTCCGGCACATTAGAATGGATCGTGTTGCGGTCTTTGTTGCTGCGGTTGCGCCCGGGCTGATGATTTTGGCTTTCGGGATCACAAAGACGCGCAACAGTTGGAACAATGACGCGCTATGGACTGCGCTCTTGCTTGGTGGCGTCGGCGCAATCGCCGCAATTCCGATTGAACTCGCACTGGAGAAGCTGCTCAGCTTTGCCGCGTTGGGATCATTTCTGAAAGCCGGTGCAATGGCATTTTTCGTTGCTGGGGTCCCGGAGGAAACGATCAAATTTGTGATTCTCGTAGGGGCCGCCGAGCGCGACGTCGATGCCCGTCGCCGGCAGGATCTGATCGCTCTCGCATTGGCGGTGTCACTGGGATTCGCGACAATGGAGAATCTGTTTTACGTCGCGCTTCCGGCCGAATGGCAGATTATAGCTGTTGCGCGCGCTCTCACCGCCGTTCCCGAACACGGCATCGATGGTCTGATGATGGGTGCGCTTCTGACGGCCGCGCGTCTCTCGTCGGCGAGGCAGCGCACCAAACTTGCGCTTGCGCTGGCGATAACAACCGCCATGCATGCGGCCTACGATTTTCCGCTATTTGCTTTGCGCGAAACTGCCCAAGAGAGCGCTGCAAGGGTGTCGCTCGGTGCGCTGTGGCTGACGGTCCTGACCGTCAGCGCTCTTGCCGCGATTATTATGTGCAACCGCACCCTGGCTGCGGCCGTTCAGGCCGATCGTCATTCCGGGCGCGACCGGAGACCACAGAGGCCGGTGTTATCCACCGCCGTTGGCGGATGCGTCATGTTGATTGCGAGCTTTGTGCTTGGCGTTGGCGTTTTTTCGATGAAGAATTTGCCGACGCCGGCAATCGGCGTTGTGTTGAGCATTGTTCCTGCCGCCCTGGCTATCGACCTCTTGTGGACCGCTTGGCGCGGTCGAAATCAGCAGGCCAACGTGTTGGCGGATGAAAAATAGCGGGCGGCGCGAAGCGGTTGGGATCAGCGGCTGCCACGCCTCGTTGCCCCAGTGCGCAGTCGATAGCATTGCCAGCGCGTGATCTCAGCGCGGGCGCGGGCGGGATGGTTCGACGAAATCTCATCATGCTAGAGCATCGTTGCGTGGCCACATCGCGATAGCGATGGATTGGCCTACCGCATCGCCGTCCCCGGCGATCCCGGCGTCACCCGCCACACGACGTTGCCGACGTCGTCGGCGACCAGCAGCGCGCCCTTCCTGTCCATTGCAACGCCGACCGGGCGGCCGAGCGCGTCGTCGTCCTTGACGAAGCCTGTCAGCACGTCCTTCGGCTCGCCCGCCGGCTTGCCGTTGGCGAACGGCACGAAGATCACCTTGTAGCCGCTGCGCGGTTTCCTGTTCCACGAGCCGTGCTGGCCGATGAAGGCGCCGTTGCGGTACTGGTCCGGCAGCAGGTTGCCTTCGGCGAAGGCGAGCCCGAGCGACGCGGTGTGGTTGCCGAGCGCGTAGTCGGGCGCGATCGCCTTCGACACCAGGTCGGGCCGCTGCGGCTTGACGCGATCGTCGACATGCTGGCCCCAATAGCTGTACGGCCAGCCGTAGAAACCGCCGTCCTTCACCGAGGTCAGGTAGTCCGGAACGAGGTCGCTGCCGAGCTCGTCGCGCTCGTTCACCGCGGTCCACAGCTCGCCGGTCGCCGGCTGCCAGGCCATGCCGTTGGGATTGCGCAGGCCCGACGCGAAGACGCGCGATTGGCCGGACTTGAGATCGATCTCCAGGATCGCCGCGCGGTTCTTTTCGTTCTCGATGCCGTTCTCGCCGACGTTGCTGTTCGAGCCCGCCGTCGCGTAGAGCCTGGAGCCGTCCTTGCTGGCGATGATGTTCTTGGTCCAGTGATGGTTGATCGGGCCGCCAGGCAGGTCGGCGACCTTGGTGCCGGGCGCGGTGATCTGCGTGGCGCCGTCCTCGTAAGGGAAGCGCATCACGGCGTCGGCGTTGGCGACGTAGAAATCGTGACCGACCAGCGCCATGCCGAACGGCGAGTTCAGATCCTTGAGGAACGCCGTCCGCGTCTCCGGCACGCCGTCGCCGTCGGCGTCGCGCAGCAGCGTGATGCGGTTGGCGCTGGGGACGCCGGCGCCCGCACGCTTCTGCACGGCCGTCATGATCCAGCCCTTGATGCCCTTGCCTTCCTCCGGGCGCTTCGGCGCGTTGGTTTCGGCGACCAGCACGTCGCCGTTCGGCAGCACATACAGCCAGCGCGGATGATCGAGACCGCCGGCATAGGCCGTCACCGCAAGCCCGGACGCCGCGGTGGGCTTTGCGCCCTCCGGCCAGCCTTTGGCGGGGGCGATATTGACGGTCGGAATCCATGTCTTGTTCGGCTCGGGGATGGGCGGTTGCGGACCGATCGACGCCTGTTCCGGCAGCTTTGCGGAATCGCCGCAGCCGGCGAGCATGAGAGTCAGGACGATGGCGGAAAGCGCGGTGGCGGCGCGCATGGGGCACCTCTGGATGGGGTTCGCCGTGCCAACTCCGCCCGGATTGAACGGGTTCCTGCGGGGCACCCGCAAAAGAAAAAGGGCGGCCGAAGCCGCCCTTTCGCGCGCTATGTCGGATGGCTTACGCCGCGGCGGCGGGACGCTGTGGCGCGGTCTCCCGCCACGCCGGCAGCGCCGAGACACGGCCGAACCATTCCTGCACTCGGCCATAAGGACCGAGCGGAAGCTCGGCCTCCTTGGCGTAGAACAGGTTCGCGGCAACGGCGAAATCGGCCAGCGTGATCTCGTGGCCGACCAGCCACCGCTGCTTCGCCAGATGTGCGTCGAGGATCTTGGCCTCCTTGTTGAAGGCTTCGGTAGCCTTGGCCACAGCCGCTTCGTCCGGCGGGCCGAGGTTCAACAGCTTCTTCACCAGGCGGTTGAAGATCAGCGGTTGGCACGCCTCGCTGCCCCAGTGCGCGAGTTGCCAGCATTGCCAGCGCGTGATCTCGGCGCGGGCGCGGGCGTCGTCCGGCCACAGCGCGTTCGGCTTCCGGCTGGCGAGATACTGCATGATGGCGTTGGACTCATCGAGCGTGACGTCGCCGTCGACTAGCGTCGGCGTCCGCCCGCTCGGGTTGATCGCGAGATAACCGGCCGGCCGCGGCTTGGTGAGATCGACAAATTCCAGCTCGAGCGGAATGCCGAGGTGGGCGGCGACGGCGCGGACCTTCCAGGTGTTGGGTGAGGGCGGAAATCCATAGAGCTTCATGATCGACTCCTACGGTTGTTGGTTCGGTCACCGCATGCCGCGGCTTTTGGTTCAGTTCACCGGCGTCATCCAGCCGACGCCCGCTCCGCCGGGCTCGGTCAGGATGGCGATGCGGCCGACCTTCGGCACGTCGAAGATCGGCTTCATCAGCTTGGCGCCGGCGCTGGTGGCCTTCTTGACCCGCGCATCGACGTCATCGACGGCGAGATAGGACATCCAGGCTTCGGGCAGGTTTTCGAGACCCGGCCGGTTGATAGGAAACAATCCGGCGGCCGGCTTGCCGTTCATCATCGCCACCCAGTAGGTGGCGCCGTCCGGCATTGGCATGCCGTCGAAGGTCCAGCCGATGGTATCGCTGTAGAACCGCTTGGCGCGCTCGACATCGCGCGTCAGCAGCTCGTTCCAGCAAAAGCTTCCATGCGACCATGCCATTGCAGCCTCCAGTCCAATTACGATCCTGGCTCGACTCTGTGTCGATGTGGTGACCGTCAGGCGAACAGTTTTTCCAGCTTGTCGAGCGCGCCGGTCCAGCCATGCTGGTGACGATCGCGCGCATCGTCATCGAAGAATTGTTCATGGGTCAGCGTCAGCAGCGTGCCTGCGCCCTCCGGCTTGAACGTAATCGTGACCAGCGATTCCCGCTCCGGCGTGCTCTTCCACGCCCAGGTGTAAACCAGCTTCTCGTTCGGCACGATCTCGCGATAGACGCCGCCGACGCTGTGCTCGTCGTTTGCCATTTTCGCGACGATGCGATAGCGGCCACCGACACGAAGATCGGTTTCGGCTTGCACGTCGGTGACGCCTTGCGGGCCGAACCAGCGCGCTATCGTCTGCGGGTCGGTGAACGCGGCGTAGACCTTGGCCGGCGGTGCGTTGATGCGGCGCTTGAGGGTGAGGCTTGGCTTGACGGCTGTTGCGGTGGACATGACTCGTCTTCCTCCAGAATTACGGCCAGCGTATCGAGCCGCTCGGACCAGAACCGTTCGTAGCGATGCAGCCAATCCATGGCTGACTTCATCGCGGCCGGCGTGAGCTGGCAGTTCACGGTGCGGCCGGTCTTGCTGCGCGCGATCAGGCCGGCATCGGACAGCACGTCGAGATGCTTCATGATCGCCGGCAGCGACACCGGGAACGGCCGCGCCAGTTCGCTGACCGTGAGGTTTTGGTTTTCCTCGAGCCGCGACACCAGCGCCCGCCGCGTCGGGTCGGCGAGCGCTGCAAAGATGCGGTCGAGGCCTTCCTCTCGATACTTAACCATTAAGTTAAGTGTAGGCGCGGGCCGGCGCACTGTCAACACGCCTGGGCGAGCGGGGCCAGATTTAACGCCCTGTTAAGGCTTCAACGTTCGTTAAGGAGCGCGGCGTACAATGCGAGGGTCCGAATCCGGTCCCACGCCATGGCGATTGCATCGATAAACGCCGCCTCCGCAACCTCCACCAATTGGCTGAAGGAGGCGCAGGAGTCGCTCGTCGCGGCGCAGAACCCGGCGGGCTTGATGGGCGCGCTGGATGCCGCGGCGAAATCCACTCCCGGGTCGATCGCGGCGTTTTTGTCGTCAAGCCAGAAGACGGCGAACAATCTCTCGCTGATCGCGCAGAACACCCAGACCCAAGCCAACAATCTGATGTATCAAATGAGCGACGCGGCCGCGGAGAAGCGCGCCGACGAGTACGCGGCGCTGGTGGCGAAGTTCAATCCGGTGCAGAAAAATTTCACCCCGCCGCAACAGCTCGATGCGGTGGTCTACTTCGAGGACGGCTCCACGATCGACACCGCCGCAAACATCCTGACCATGGCGAACGGCTTCCAGGTCGACACGGTCACCGGGCTTGAGTACATCGAGCCCGGCTCGATCATCAGCATGGCCAACGGCGCCTATCTCAACACCAAGAAAAATATCTTGACGATGGCCGACGGCACCAAGATCGACACCATCACCGGTCTCATCATCACGGCGTGAGCGCGTAAAGGCATTCGAGCATGGACGTCGCGTCGATCACCGCAGCCTTTGTCGCAGCGCAGGCAAGCCAGCTTCAGACCGCCGTGGCGGCGAAAATGCTGAAGATGAACGCCGACAACTCGGCCGACGTGGCGAAGCTTCTGGAAGCGGCCCAGCAGAACTTCAGCCGTCTTGCCAATGTCGCGGCCGGCGTCGGCGGCAATATCGACATCACGGCGTGAGCCGAGCGGCGCTACCGTCCGAGCGCGGCGCTCACCAGCTTCACCGCGTCGTCGCTTGCCCATTCCGCGGGACCGGCAAGGCTCGCAAGCTCGCAGCCGTTGCGATCGACGATCAGCGTCGTCGGCATGCCGAAAGCCTTGCCGATGGCCTTGAGGTCCTGAAACACCTTGGCGTTGTTGTCGGCGTAGTACGCCAGGCTGTGGATACCGGCGTTGCTCAGCCAGGTTCGCGGCTTGTCGGTGTCGCGGGTGTCGATGTTGATGGAGACGACCTCGAAATCGGCGCCGCCGATCTTGCCTTGCAGGGCGTCGAGCGCCGGCATCTCCTTGCGGCAGGGCACGCACCATGTCGCCCACAGGTTCAGCAGCACGGTGCGCCCGCGCCAGTCGGCGAGCGTTTTCTCGGCGCCGCTGCCGTCCTTGAAGGCCAGCGGCGGCAGCACCTTCGGCGCGCCGGCGACGGCCACCGCCGCGACCTCGCCCCTGACCAGCGGAGCCATGTTGCGGGCGGTTTCCACCGCAGTCTTGCAGGCCGGATCGGGCCCCGCATTGCCTGTAAGGCGGCCAATCCCGTATACCCCGGCGAACCCGACCGCGACGCCGACCACGCCGCCCGCAAGGATCAAAGCGAGCCGTTTATGGGCGAGGCTGCGTTTGGTGTCGGTCGTTTCGTTCATGCCTGGTGAATTCCGGTGGCCAAGAAAGACGCAAAGCAGCGCAACAAGACGGATGGGAAGGGCAATGCGATGTGGGGCGGACGCTTCACGTCGGGTCCCGCCGCCATCATGGAAAAGATCAACACCTCGATCGACTTCGACTGGCACCTGTACCGGCAGGACATCGCCGCGAGCAAGGCCCACGCCGACATGCTGGCCAAACAGGGCATCATCGCGGCCGACGATGCCCGCAAGATCGCTCACGGTCTAGACACGATCCTGTCAGAGATCAGCTCCGGCAAGTTCAAGTTCAAGCGGGCGCTGGAAGACATCCATATGAATGTCGAGAGCCGGCTGGCCGAGCTGATCGGGCCCGCCGCCGGCCGGCTGCACACCGCGCGCTCGCGCAACGACCAGGTCGCGACCGACTTCCGGCTCTGGATGCGGGCGCGGATCGACGACATCAACGGGCTGCTCGGCGATTACCAGCGGGCGCTCGCCGAGAAGGCGCTGGAGCACGCCGGCACGGTGATGCCGGGCTTTACCCATCTGCAAAGCGCCCAGCCGGTGACGTTCGGTCACCACCTGCTGGCCTATGTCGAGATGGCGGCGCGCGACCGCGGCCGCTTCTCCGATGCGCAGACCCGGCTGAATGACATGCCGCTCGGCGCCGCGGCGCTGGCCGGCACGTCGTTTCCGATCGACCGCGATATGACCGCTGAAGCGCTGGAGTTCGACCGGCCGATGGCGAATTCGCTCGACGCCGTGTCGGACCGCGACTTCGTCATGGAGACGCTCGCCGCCGCGTCGATCGCGTCGGTGCATCTGTCGCGCTTCGCCGAGGAGATCGTGATCTGGACCTCGCCGCTGATCGGCCTGATCAAGCTTTCCGACAAGTTCACCACCGGCTCCTCGATCATGCCGCAGAAGCGCAATCCCGACGCGGCCGAATTGGTGCGCGCCAAGACCGGCCGCGTGGTCGGTGCGCTCAACGCCATCCTCATGGTGATGAAGGGGCTGCCGCTCGCCTACCAGAAGGACATGCAGGAGGACAAGGAAGGCACCATCGACGCGCTCGATGCGCTGGCGCTGTCGATCGACGCCATGACCGGCATGGTTCGCGACATGGAGCCGGACGCCAAACGAATGAAGGAGGCCGCGGGCGCGGGCTACGCCACCGCGACCGATCTGGCCGATTGGCTGGTGCGGACCTTGAAGATGCCGTTCCGCGATGCCCACCACGTCACCGGCCAGATCGTGGCCAAGGCCGCGGCCGCCGAGCTGCCGCTGCACAAGCTGCCGCTCGCGGCGATGAAAAAGATCGAGCCGAAGATCACGCAAGCGGTGTTCGAGGTGCTCTCCGTCGAGCGTTCGGTGACAAGCCGCACCAGCTTCGGCGGCACCGCGCCCAATAACGTGCGCGCGCAAGCGCGGAAGTGGCTGAAGACGCTCGAACGCGAGCGGAGCTGAGCCTGGAGTTGCTGTCGTTATCGGCGATATTGCTCGTCGCTCACCTTTTCCATCCAATCGACCGCCTTGCCATTCAGCGTTTCCTGGATGGCGATGTGGGTCATGGCCGTCGTCGGCGCGGCCCCATGCCAATGCCTCTCGCCGGGCGGAAACCACACCACGTCACCCGGCCGGATCTCCTCGACCGGACCGCCCTCGCGCTGAGTCCAGCCGCAGCCGAATGTCACGACCAGCGTCTGGCCGAGCGGATGGGTGTGCCAGGCGGTCCGGGCGCCGGGCTCGAACGTGACGCTGGCGCCCCGGACGCGTGCTGGATCGGGTGGCTGAAACAGCGGGTCGACGCGGACCGAGCCGGTGAAATAATCCGATGGCCCTTTGCCGGATGGCTGTGAGCCGCTTCGTTTGATTTCCATTGTTCCATTCCTTGGTTTCGCCTCGTCGTCATGCCATCGATTAGAGCACGTCTATGCGGTCGCGCAGCAGAAGTGTTAGCGTCCGGAGCATCCTCACGGCCGGAGAGTCATCATGAATTGGTATTCGTGGCGCGTGGGGGCCGTGCTGGCTCTGCTCGTTGTGGCGCCTGCGCTGCCCGTCCAGGCGCAGAGCTGGCCGACGCGGGCCGTGAAGTTCATCGTGCCGTTCGGCCCCGGCGCCGGCTCCGATATCGGGGCGCGGCTGCTCGCCGAAAAGCTGCAGGCCAAATGGGGCCAGCCGGTCGTCGTGGAGAACAAGCCGGGCGGCGACGGCATCATCGCCATCCAGGCCTATCTCGGCGCCAACGACGATCATGTGCTGATGTTCGGACCGTCCGGCGGATTCGTCGTGCACCCGTTTCTCTATTCCAAGCTGCCCTACAATCCGACCGACATCATTCCCATCGCCCGGCTGTCCACCACCATCCTCGCCGTGGCCGTGAAGAAGGATGCGCCGTACGGCAACCTCAAGCAGTTCACCGAGGCCGCCCGCGCGGCGCCGGGAACGTTCAACTCCGGTCTGGTTCAGGGCATCACCGAGCTGACGTTCTGGGGTTATCAGCATCATGAGAAGCTGCAGATCACCCAGGTGCCCTACCGGGACATCAACCTGGCTCCGGTCGATGTCGGCGAAGGTCGCATCCAGGTGGTGATGTCGGCTCTGGCGGTGGTCCAGCCCCAGTGGCGCGCCGACCGCATCAAATTGATCGCCGTCACCAACAAGGACCGCGTCAAAGCCGCGCCCGAGGTGCCGACCGCCCGCGAGCAAGGCTATCCCTCGCTCGAGGTGGAGGGCCTGGCGGGATTGTTCGGCATCAAGTCGATGCCGGAGCAGCTCAAGGACAAGATCGCCGCCGACGTGCGTGACGCAACCGCGGATGGCAGCATCGCCACCCGGCTCGAAGCCACCGGCCAGATCGTTCAAGCCGGCGGGCCGAAAGAATTTGCGGCATCCATCGCCGAGCAGAGCGCCAATGTCGCCGCCGTGGTCAAGGCCATCGACTTGAAGCCGAAGAACTGATGCGGCAGTCATTCCGGGGCGCGCCGAAGGCGCGAACCCGGAATCCAGATATGAACTCTGAGTGTACATCTGGATTCCGGGTTCACGCGCTGACGCGCGTGTCCCGGAATGACGGGAAGCGTTTCCGTGGCGTCATGCGTGACGAGCCCCTGTCCGACCGGCTACGATGACGCATCCCGAACGATCAAAATAACCAGGTCTGAGCATGCGCACCATCACGCTTGAAGAGCATTTTGCGACCCCGGCGTTTTTCGATGGTCCGGCACGCTTCGTCAAAGAGCGCGCCGAGAAGATCGGCGACCGCTATCTTCAGGTGGTCGACCGGCTTCGTGACGTCGGCGCCAAGCGGCTCGCGGAAATGGATGCCGCCGGCATCGACATGCAGGTGCTGTCGCTGTCGGCGCCCGGCGTCGAGCAGATGGAGACGGCCGACGCCGTCGCGATGGCGCGCGACACCAACGATTACCTCGCCGACGCGGTGAAGAAGCATCCGACGCGGTTTGCCGGTTTGGCTGCGGTGCCGACCGCCGCGCCGAAGCAGGCCGTCGAGGAGCTCGAGCGCCGGGTCCGCCAGCAAAACTTCAAGGGTGCGGTCATCAACGGCCACAATCGCGGGCGCTATCTCGACGACCAGTTCTACTGGCCGGTCCTCGAATGCGCCGAGGCGCTCAATGTGCCGATCTATCTGCATCCTACGCCGCCGCCGCAGGCGGTGATCGATGTTTCATACGGCGGCTTCGCGCCCATGGTCACCGACCTGCTGGCCGGCGGCGCCTGGGGCTGGCACATCGAGACCGCCGTCCACATGATCCGCATTGTCTGCGGCGGCGTGTTCGACCGGTTTCCGAAGCTGCAATTCGTCATCGGTCATATGGGCGAGGGACTGCCGTTCTTTTTTCAGCGGCTCGACATCATTCCGATGGCGACGACCAAGCTGAAGCGTCCCATCGTCTCCTATCTCAAGGAGAACGTTCATTACACCTTCTCCGGCATGAACTTTCCGCCGACGTTTCTGAATTTGTTTCTCGAGCTCGGCGGCGTCGACCGCATCATGTTCTCGGCCGACTATCCCTATCAGTCCATGACCCAGGCCCGCGCCTTCCTGGAGCAAATTCCGGTCAGCGCCGCCGACAAGGCGCGCATCGCTCACGGCAACGCCGAGCGGCTGTTTCGTTTGTGACACCTGCCGGCAAGCTGGACTCTCGACTGGATACATGTTCTTCCCACGCGGGCCCTGATCCCGGCCCAGCGTCGTAAGTTCCAATAGGCCGCACATGCTCAGCAGTAAGGCATCCCCACGCATCGGCCAAGTGGCGGATACCCATGCCGGCACCGACTCCCCGCCGGACGCCACGCGTCTGGCTCCCGAATTGACGGTCGTTGTCCCGACATTCAATGAGGCGGAAAACATTGCGATCTTGGTCGAGCGGCTCCACGAGATTCTGTCGGGCCTGGAATGGGAGGCCATTTTTGTCGATGACGACTCGCCCGACGGCACGGCCGCCGTGGTCCGCCAAATCGGAGAAACGGACCGGCGCATTCGCTGCATCCGCCGGATCGGGCGGCGCGGTCTGGCCAGCGCCTGCATCGAAGGCGTGCTTGCCAGTCAAGCGAACTACGTCGCCGTCATGGATTCCGATCTGCAGCATGACGAGACCGTGCTCGTGGCGATGCTGCACAAGATCAAGGCCGAGAATCTCGATCTGGTCGTCGCCAGCCGCTACATGGCCGGTCACGCCGTGCAAGGCTTTGGCCGCATGCGAGCGCGGTTCAGTGCCTGGGCAACCAAGCTTGCGACCGCCGTGACCGGCCAGAAACTGACCGATCCGATGAGCGGTTTTTTTGTCATTCGCCGGGCCGCGTTCGAGGCGCTGGCGCCACGGCTGTCCTCGCAAGGCTTCAAGATCCTGCTGGATGTCGTGACCGCCGCGCAGGGCCGGCTGCGTGTCAGCGAAATTCCTTACGTCTTTCGCGAACGCCTGCATGGCGAAAGCAAATTCGACAGCCAGGCGGCATTTTCCTTTGTCACCCTGCTGCTCGCCAAGATCACCAACGATGTGGTCTCCGTCCGGTTTGTCCTGTTTTGCCTGATCGGTCTGTCCGGTGTCGGTGTCCACATGTCGGCGCTGTTTGTCGGCCTGTCGATCGGCGGCCTGTCGTTCGATGCCGCGCAAACAACGGCAACGATCCTGGCGATAACCAGCAACTACCTGCTCAACAACTCGGTGACCTACACCGACCGGCGGCTGCGTGGTCTTCAGCTGTTGTCGGGATGGGTGAAATTCACTCTGATCTGCAGCGTCGGCGCGATATCGAACGTCGGCATCGCCAATTGGTTCTATGAACAGCACAGTGCTGCTTGGGAAATCGCCGGTCTGGCCGGCGCGGTCATTGGCGGGTTCTGGAACTTCATGGTCAGCGCAATTTTCGTGTGGCGTTTGCGCTAGCGTGGCAATGCAAAACCCACCCGATAGTCCCACGCCGATAGCGCAGGTCGGATTCAATTCACCCCTCAAGATTGTCCTTTGGACGATCGGGCTCGGAACACTCGCCCGGCTGCTTTGTGCGGCCTTCGCAATCGACCTGAGTTACGGCGAAGCATACTACGTCGCCAGCGCCAGACATTTCGCGCTGAGCTATTTCGATCATCCGCCGCTTTCATTTTGGCTCGTCAAAGCCGCGATGAAGCTGACGGGCTCGGACGCTCTTGTTGTCTTGCGAATGCCATTCATCCTGCTGTTTGCGGCAACGACCTGGCTCATGTACCGGGTCGGCACGGCGCTCTATGGCGAATGGGTGGGCGCGTTATCGGCCGTGATGCTGAACGCTTCTCCGTTGTTTGCTCTGAGCATCGGGGCGTGGATCGAACCCGATGGGCCCCTGATCTTCTGCCTCCTCGCCTCGACGCTGTGCATCCTACGCTTGGCGTTCGACAACAAGCCGGCTGCCGAGACGTTGCTCTGGGCTCAAGCGGGGTTTTGGCTCGGGCTCGCCATGCTCGCCAAATATTACGCGGTTCTGCTGCCGGCCGGTGTCGCGCTGTTCGCGCTCACGAGCCCAGAGCATCGAGTGTGGTTTCGCAGAGCCGGCCCCTATCTGGCCGGCGTCATCGCCATCGCGGTGCTGAGCCCGGTCTTGATCTGGAACTATCGGCATCACTGGGCTTCTTTGGACTTTCAAGGATCGCGCGCAATTGAATTTGCTCGACTCGATATCAAGGCGCTGATCACGAATATTCTTGGGCAAGCTGTATTCATTGGCCCGTGGATTTGGTTTCCCATGCTGGTTGCCTGCTGGCGTCCCCTCAGGAACGGCAGGGCGGATTCAGCAAGCTGGTTCTTGTTATGCCTCGCCTCGGTGCCGATCCTGTTTTTTACAACCATTCCGCTGTGGGCGCGGAGCCGCGGGCATTACCATTGGCAAGCGCCCGGCTACCTGTTGTTGTTTCCGCTGCTGGCCAGGTACGTGCTTGAGAAGTTGCAGCATCGCCCCGCTTCGACCTTGCGATGGTTGGCGCTGTCGATCGCAGCGCCTTTCGTGATCATGGCCGCGATGGGCGCCGAAGCCGCCACCGGCTGGACTCACGCCCTGCTTCGGGATTCGCTTCGGCCCGGCCACGACTTCACGATTGAGGGCCTGGCGTGGAAGGGACTCCGCACCGCAATTGCCGAACGTCAGCTTCTGAACAAGCCGCGGTTGTTCGTGGCCACGGCGAACCGCGTCGAGGTCGGAAAGGTCGATCTGGAAATCGGCAAATTCTTGCCGGTCGTCTGTCTATGCCCGGATCCGCGCAATATCGCCTTCGGCTGGAATGTGAGCAGCTTTCTGGGCTGGGATGCCTTGATTATCGGCACGGACTTTTACATTCCCGACGTCCGGAAAGCTTACGGCAGCTACTTTCAGGATATCGAGCAGCTTCCTGATATTGAGATCCGTCGCGGCAACTCGTCGGTGCTTACGTTGCGGGTCTATTACGCAAAGCAGTATCTGGGTTCATACCCATTGCCATTCGCAAACAAGGCGCCGTCCTCGCAATAGCGCAGCGAGTGATCTTTCGTCGTTCGCGAGCTGTCGAACAAGCATACATTGTCCGGCCTCTAGGGCACTCGGCCCTTCACGGCCCAGGCCGTCGCCGCGTAGGAGCGTGGACCGTCCGGCTCACCGCAGAGATAGGCGGCCTCGATGAGCCTGCGCAGAGTCAATTTGGTCTCGGCCTCGAGGGCGCCAAGGTATTCGGCGGTAGGCCCGTCCTCGCCGTCGATCGACGACCAGAAATCGAGGAATGATTCGTAGTCCATCCGGATCGTGAGACTGTCCACTTCGACATCGACAAGCCCGGCGGCGTTCCACGCCTTCACCAGACCGTCCTTGCGCGACATCGGCCGCGCGCAAGTCAGCGCCCGGCGTGTCGCGGCGTTCGGATCGATTACGGCTGCGGTGTCGAAAAACAGCCGCCGCGTGATCACGCCACCGCTGGCGTCCCATGTTGCTGCAGCGACCGTACCACCGGATCGGGTTACGCGGCGCATCTCCCTGACCGCACGGTCCGCGCCAGGGATGAACTGCAGAACAAGCGATGACAGAGCATAATCGAACGATTGGTCCTCGAAGCGCAGCGCAGTGGCGTCGCCGATCTCAAATCGAATGCGCGCGTCCTGGCGCTGTCTCGCAGCGTAAGCGATATATGCGGATGAGAGATCGACTCCCGTGACGGTGCCATCGCGTAGACTGTCGGCAACTGCGAACGTCAGACTGCCCGTCCCGCAACCGACATCCAGCACTCTGGAGGCATCGGTCACGGCTGCAAAGTCGATCAGCAAGGGAGCCAATCGCCGGCTCCAGCGGCCCATCTGTCGGTCGTAGCCGGCGCCATCGGTTGACAGGAACGTTGATGAAGAAGCCATCGGAGTTCGGCTGGCGCAAAAGCGTTCATTGCGGCTTGATATTGCCCGCCCTGATGACCTGGGCCCACTTCTCGGTCTCGTCGGCGAGAAGCTTGCCGAAGTCGGCGGGCGAGACAGCGAGCGCATGGCTATCGAATTCGGCAAGTCGGGCCTTCACCTTCGGATCGGCGAGGGCCGCGTTGATCTCCCTGTTAAGCGTTTCGATGATTTCGGCAGGCGTGTTCCTGGGTGCGCCAATGCCAAACATCGCGCTTGCCTCATAACCCGACACGAATTCACCGAGGGTCGGCGTATCTGGTAGCGCCCCTGAGCGCGTTGTCGTGGTCACCGCTAACGCACGCAGCTTGCCGGCCTTGACGTAACCGATCGAGGACAATGTGTTGGGGAACATCACCTGGACCTGTCCGGCTAGAACGTCGGTGAGTGCTGGACCGCCGCCACGATACGGCACGTGAACGATGTCGATGCCGGCCATCATCTTGAACAGTTCGCCTGCCAGATGCGGACCTGTGCCCGTACCAGCCGACGCCATGCTGAGCTTGCCCGGGTTGGCTTTGGCATAGGCAATGAACTCGGGAACTGTCGTGGCCGGCACAGCAGGATTAATCGTCAGGACAAACGGCCCGCGGATGATGCCGGCGACGGGCGCGATGTCTCGGATGAAGCTGAAATTGAGCTTGTCGTAGAGCGTCGCGTTGATCGTGTTCGCCGAGCCAGCCAAAAGGATCGTGTAACCATCTGGCGCCGCGCGCACGACCGCTTCGGTCCCGACATTACCACCGCCGCCCGGCCGGTTTTCGATGACGAACGGCTGGCCGAGCCGTACCGACAAGTATTCACCTATAAGGCGCGCGAGAATGTCCTGGACCCCTCCGGCGCTGATAGGAACAATGATGCGTACTGGCCGCGACGGATAGGTTTGTGCCGTCGCAACGCGCGACAGGGCAGGCAGTGCGACGAAGCCGGCAGCGAGATGCAGAAACTTGCGGCGCATCATTTTCACGGTATCCCCCCGAGGCTGTCGCTTTTTGCCCGCAACGTCCGGCCGGGCTTCCGCGTGATCTGGTTACGCCATGGCAATCGAGGCTCGTAATGCTATTGTCGGATGAAGGTATATCGGTCTCGATATGTGGCGTTTGCCATGGACGAAGTGGAACGGATCGAACGCCGGCTCAAGCTGCACGAAGTTCGTGTGCTGATATCCGTTGCCGAAAGCGGCAGCATGAGCAAGGCGGCAGAACGGCTCGGAACGTCTCAACCGGCCGTTTCAAGAGCGATTTCCGATCTGGAGCATGCCCTCGGGGTGTCCCTTCTCGACCGAAGCCCTGCGGGAGTTGAGCCGACAGAGTATGGTCGCGCGCTTATCAAACGCGGCCTTGCGGCGTTCGATGAATTGAGACAGGGCATCAAGGACATCGAATTTATCGCCGACCCGACTGCCGGCGTTCTTGGAATTGGTTGCACTGAGGCAATAGCGGACGATTTTGTCACGGTCGTTATTGACGAACTGACGCAAAAGCATCCGCGCCTTTCGTTTGATGTGATGACGTACCCGGGTCCGCCGATCTTCGATCAATTGGCGGCGCGAAACGTTGAGCTGGTCCTTTGCCGTGTACCCAAAAGTGCAGCCGAAAAGTATATGGTTGTGGAGGAGCTCTTCGACGTATCCCATGTCATTGCGGCGGGTCCTCGGAATCGGTG
>JADMIO012752808.1_pt1 | contig 58400 bp, 56 predicted proteins | sample 8958161 | NCBI WGS metagenome assembly JADMIO01 (sample SAMN16585339, study PRJNA669376) | soil metagenome | isolation source: Crop rotation soil | place: USA: Cullars Rotation, Alabama | collected 2011
CTTTCCCCTCGACCGACGATTCCGGCTCCTGCCGCGGCGCGGCGGTGGTCGGAGCGGCCGGCTTGGCGCCCTTCAGCGTGCCGCCCTGTGACAGGATGAACTGGTTGAACTTGTCCATCGGCACCGCCTCGACGGCGATCGGCATGTAGCCGTGGCGCGCGCCGCACAGTTCCGAGCACTGGCCGTAGTAGATCCCCGGCTGCTCGACGAAGAGGACCTTCTCGTTGATCCGCCCAGGAACCGCGTCGAGCTTGAACCACAGGCTCGGCACCGCGAACGAATGGATCACGTCGGCGCCGGTGGTCTGCAGCCGGATCGGCACGCCGACGGGCACGACCATGCGGTTGTCGGCGCCGAGCTGCGGCGGCTCGCCGCGCTTGATCGCCTCGGCGTCGGGCAGCATGTGCGAGATCACCTCGAACCCGCCGTTGTCGGGATAGCTGTAGCCCCAGTACCACTGGTAGCCGGTGACCTTGACCGTCAGCGCATCCTTCGGCGGGCTCTTGTACTGGCGCGAGAGCAGCGTGATCGACGGCACCGCGATAATCACCAGGATCAGCACCGGAAGAACGGTCCAGATGATCTCGATCAGCGTGTTGTGGCTGGTCTTCGACGGCACGGGGTTGGCCCGGCGGTTGTAGCGCACCGTGACCCACAGCAGCAGGAACAGCACCAGCAGGCTGATCGCGGTGATCACCGGGACCAGCAGGTACTGGTGGAAATTGTAGGCATAGTGCCCGGTCGGCGAATACTGCTTCTGGAAGCCGATCGCGCCCGGGGTCGGCGCGCCCTTGATCCATTCCGGCCCAAGCGGGGTGTAGGCAGCTGCGCCGGGGGCCGGCTTGTTGGTCGAGCCCTCGGCTTCGGCGGGCGGCGGGGTGTTCGAATTGGCGACGTTCGCCGCCTTGGCATCCGCTTCCGGCGTCGTCTGCGCGAACGCACCGTGCGGCGTCGCCAGAAGAGCCAGTGCTGCGAAAAGAATAACGAGGAAACCCAACCGCTTGCGGGCGATGTCGCCGAAATTCATCTGGTGCACGCTTTCGTTCCGTAAGCTTACGCGCGGCTGCGCTCTAGGGCCCGAACGGGCCGGTTTCGCGGGGCCTATACGCCCGCTTGCCCCATGCCTCAAGCGCTTCTAGGGAGATTTTTCGACAGGCCCGCGGGGCGCAGGCCGGGCATCGATTTCAAAGGATTGCCGCACCGCCATGACCGACGACGAGGTCCTCGCCGAGTTCCGCGCCAGCCATGCCCTGCTCGAAGGGCATTTCAAGCTCTCCTCCGGCCGCCACAGCGCGCATTACCTGCAATGCGCGCGCGTGCTGATGAACGCAGAGCGCGCCGGCCGCCTCGCCCGCGCGCTGTGCCAGAAGTTCCCGCGCGAGATCCGCAGCCAGATCGAGAAGGTCGTCTCGCCGGCGATGGGTGGGCTGATCATCGGCCACGAGATGGGCCGCACGCTCGAGGTCGACGCGGTCTTCGTCGAGCGACCCGGCGGCACCTTCGAATTCCGCCGCGGCTTCGATGTCGGCGAGGGTGAGAAGATCCTGCTGGTCGAGGACGTCGTCACCACCGGCCTTTCCAGCCGCGAGGCGATCGAGGCCGTGCGCCAGGCCGGCGGCGATGTGGTCGCCGCGGCGGCGCTGGTCGACCGCTCGGCCGGGGAGGTCGACTGGGGCGTGCCGTTCTTCGCCCTGGTCGAGATCAACTTCCCGACGTACGCGCCCGACGAGATCCCGCCCGAACTGGCGGCGCGGCCGCTCGAAAAGCCCGGGAGCAGGAAGGCTTGAGTCGCCTTCGCCTCGGCGTCAACATCGACCACGTCGCGACGATCAGGAACGCGCGCGGCGGCGATCATCCCGACCCGGTGCGCGCCGCCGAGATCGTCGCCCGCTGCGGCGGCGACGGCATCACCGCGCACTTGCGCGAAGACCGGCGGCACATCCGCGACGACGACCTGCGGCGGATCCAGCATGCGACCGACCTGCCGCTCAACCTCGAGATGGCGGCGACCGAGGAGATGCTGGCGATCGCTCTCGCGCACGAGCCCCACGCCGCCTGCATCGTCCCGGAAAAGCGCGAGGAAGTGACCACCGAAGGCGGGCTCGACGCGGCGGGGCAGCACAATCGGCTGCAACCAATCGTCTCGCGCCTGGCCGATGCCGGCATCCGCGTGAGCCTGTTCATCGAGGCCAGCGAACGCCAGCTCGAAGCCGCGCTGCGTCTCGGCGCGCCGGTGGTCGAGTTCCACACTGGCGAATATGCCCACGCCACGGGCGACAAGGTCGCGGCCGAGCTAAGGCGTATCTCCGAGATGGCCGCGCTCGCCGCGAAGAACGGTATCGAGCCGCACGCGGGCCACGGCCTGACCTACGAAAACGTCCAGCCGATCGCCGCAATACCGCAGCTCGCCGAGCTCAACATCGGCCACTACCTGATCGGCGAGGCGATCTTCGTCGGCCTCGAAGCGGCGGTGACGCGCATGCGCGAACTAATGGACGCGGCGCGGTAGGAGGCGGGCATGATGGCGACACGGACACCGGTATGGATGTGGGTCGCGCTCGGCGTGCAATTGGCGCTGGCGCTGGCGGGGATCGTGGCGATCATCGGGTTGGCCGACGGGATGGCCGGACATGCCGTGGCTTTCGCGCACGACGATGTGCCGATGCTGTTTCCGGCGCTTGCGGTGATCGTGCTCGGCGCCGCGGCGCTGCTCTTGCGCCGGAACGATCGCCGGACGCTGGCGACGATCCTGACCTTAGCGCCTTTCCCGGTGGCAGCAGTGCTGATGGCCTGGGCCTGGATGTAGCCCGATGATCATCGGCCTCGGCTCCGACTTGTGCAACATCGAGCGGATCGCCGCCTCGCTGGAACGCTGGGGCGAGAAGTTCGAGCGGCGCTGCTTTACCGAAGTCGAGCAGGCCAAAGCGGCACGCCGGCCCTACACCCGCGCTGGAACTTACGCGAAGCGCTTCGCCGCCAAGGAGGCTTTCACCAAGGCGATCGGCACCGGCTTTTCCCGCGGCGTGTTCCACAAGGACATCGGCGTGGTGAACGCTCCCTCGGGCGCCCCGACGCTTTCGCTGACCGGAGGGGCGGCGAAGCGGCTTGCGGAAATGGTCCCGGACGGCCATGAGGCCGTCATTCATCTCACCCTCACCGACGACCATCCATGGGCTCAGGCTTTCGTGGTCATCGAGGCCCGCCCCCTATGAATTCCGAGACTCCCGACGCCGCGATGAACGACCAGGATTCCCCAACCGCCCCCGATCAACCTGCGGTGGGCGAAAGCATGGCCGATAATCGTGCTGCTGAAACGCCGGGCGAACCGGCGAAGGCGGAGGGCGCCCCGCCGGCTGACAAGAAGGCGGACAAGATCGACTGGGTTAAGGAGTTTCGCGGGCTGGCGCTGATGCTGCTCGCCGTGCTGGCGTTCCACACTTTCATCGCCAAGCCGTTCTACATCCCGTCGGGCTCGATGGAGCCGAACCTGCTGGTCGGCGACCGGCTGGTGGTGAGCAAGTATCCCTACGGCTGGAGCTGGGTCTCGGCGAGCTTCCACGTCCTGCCTCGCGGCCACTGGCGGATCGCGCCGAAGACGCCGGAATACGGCGACATCGTCATCGTCGTTCCGCCGGACAAGACCGAGGACTACATCAAGCGCGTGATCGGCCTTCCGGGCGACACGATCGCCGTCGTCAACGGCCAAGTGATCCTCAACGGCAAGCCGGTGCCCAAGGAACTTGAACCGCCGGTGCAGATCCCGGCGGATTCGCAGATCTGCGACGGCCGCCCGTGCCTGTCCGAGTTCGATACCTACCGCACGGTGCTGCCGAGCGGGAAGGTCATCTACGAACCGCCGACCTATCGTGAAACGCTGCCCAATGGTGCCAGCTACCTCGTCCTCGACGACGATCCGCACAGCATCGGCGACAATTACGGCCCGGTCACCGTGCCCGAAGGCGACGTGTTCCTGATGGGCGACAATCGCGACCACTCGGCCGACAGCCGCTTCCCCGATGGCGAGTACGAAGGCCTCGGCGGTCCGGTGCCGATCTCCAGTGTGGGTGGCCGCGCCGAGTTCATCACCTTCTCGCTCGACGGTTCGACCAGCCTCAATCCGCTGACCTGGTGGAAGTCCTTGCGCACGCATCGCGCGTGGACCAGTCTGCGGCCCGAAATCAGGGGCAAGGGCAAAGCGGGATGAGCACGGGCGTCGAGGATGAGGGGGCGGATCGCAAGGTCGGCTCCAGCCCGACGCATATCGCCAATCCCGAACTGCGCAGCGAAGCGAAGCGCGCGCTCGTCTGGGTCATCATCGTCGGCCTCGCGGTGCTGGCGGTGTATATTTCGCAAGCACTGTTGGTGATCTTCGGCGCGATGGTCTTCGCCGCGATGCTCGACGGCGGCGCGCGCCTGCTAGGGCGCTTGCTGCCGATCCGGCGCGGCTGGCGCCTGACGATCGTCATCCTGCTGACCGTCGCCTTCTTCGTCTGGATCTCGTACTTCGCCGGCTCGCAGATTTCGCAGCAGGCGGCGCAGCTACCGGCGTTGATCGCCGCGCAGGTCGGCCGCTTCATCGCTTGGCTCCAGACCAGGGGCTTTGCCGCCAGCCAGGAAGACGTCAGCCGCCTCGCGGGGACTTTCGCCAGCGGAGTCGGCGTGGTCACCAAGGCGATCGGCGGCATCCTCGGTGCCGGCGCTACGCTGGTGCTGATCATCACCATCGGCCTGTATCTCGCGTTCGAGCCGCGGCTCTACGAACGCGGCGTCGCGTGGATGCTGCCGCAGGAACAGCGCAACGATTTCTACGAAACCGCCAATCGCATGGCGTTCACCCTGCGGCGGCTGATGGCCGGGCGGCTGGTGGGCATGATGTTCGAGGGCTTCTTCATCTTCCTCGCCCTCGCCATCGGCGGAGTTCCGATGGCCGCCCTGCTCGGCATCATCACCGGCCTGCTGGCGTTCATTCCCAACATCGGCGCGATCGTCTCGGGCATCCTGATGGTGCTGGTCGGCTTCTCGGGCGGGACCGAGATGGGCGTCTACACGATCATCGTCTATTTCGTGGTCCAGAACATCGACGGCAACATCGTCGTGCCGCTGATCGCCCGACGCACGGTCGACCTCGCCCCGGCGCTGGTGCTGGCGTTCCAGCTGATCATGGGCATCCTGTTCGGCATCCTCGGGCTGTTCCTGGCCGATCCGTTGCTGGCGATGACCAAGGTCTGGCTCGCGCGCCGTTCGGAGATCGCCGATCGCAAACTGGCGGCCGATGGCGCGTAAGTTCCTCTACTTCATTGTTGCCTGCGTGATCCTGGTGTTTGCGGTGCTGGTCGCATTGCGGACCTGGCCGGATACGCTGAGCCGCATCGCCTTCGCGCCCAAGGGACACTTTGAAGCGCAGGCGGCGCTGGCGGGCAACGCCTACCAGGATCCGGCGATGTGGTACGCACGGCCGGGCAATGACGAGCTCGCCCGATGGCAGCCGCCCGGCCTCCTTCCTCCGGCGAGCGATGGGCCGGCGTTCGCGGTCTTCTTCGTCCATCCCACGAGCTATCTGAGCCAGGACCACTGGAACGCACCGCTCGATGACCCGACCGCTCAAGGCCGCGCGCGGATCTTCATCAAGGGCCTCGCCAGCCCGTTCGGCGAGGCGAGCGAAATCTGGGCCCCGCGCTACCGCCAGGCGGCGATTGGCGCCTTCCTGAGCAACTCGCCCGACGCGCAGCAGGCGCTCGACCTCGCCTATCGCGACGTCAGCCAGGCGTTCGACGAATTCCTCGCCCAGGTCGGCCCCGGCACGCCGATCGTGCTCGCCGGCCACAGCCAGGGCGCGCTGCTGGTCGACGAGCTGCTGCGCAAGCGGATCGCGGGCACGCCGCTGCAGGCGCGCATCGCGATGGCTTATCCGATCGGCTGGCCGATCTCGGTGGCGCACGATCTGCCCGCGCTCGGCATGCCCGCTTGCGCAACGGCAGACCAGGCGGGCTGCATCGTCACCTGGTCGAGTTTTGCCGAGCCGGCCGACCCGGGAATGCTGCTCGAGCGCTACCGCACTTCGGCCGGGTTCGATGGCCGGCCGCGCGGCGACAAGGGACTGCTTTGCGTCAATCCGCTCACCGGTACCGGGGATGGCGCGGCGCCGGCGAGCGCGAACCTCGGCACGCTGGTCCCGAGTGCCGACCTTTCGACAGGAAGCATCGTTTCAGCGGCGGTAGGCGCGCATTGCGACGGCCGGGGGCTGCTGCTGATCGGCAGCCCTCCGGCGATGGGCGCGTTCGTGCTGCCGGGAAACAACTACCACGTCTATGACATCCCGCTGTTCTGGGCCAACTTGCAGACGGATGTCGCGCGAAGGATGCGGACATGGGCGGCCAACCACCGCTGATCGTCACCAGCGCCGCCGACTTGCGCATGGAGCTGCCCGAAGGCGGCGTGCTGCTTGGGCTCGATCTCGGCACGCGGACCATCGGCACCGCGCTGTGCGACGCCGGCTGGCGATTTGCGACCGCTGGCAAGACCCTACCGCGGGGCAAGTTCGCGCGCGATCTCGAGGCGTTGCGCGCGCTTGCGGCCGAGCGCCACGCGGCGGGAATCGTCCTCGGCCTGCCGCTGAACATGGACGGCAGCGAAGGCCCGCGCGCGCAATCGGCGCGCGCCTATGCCCGCAACCTCGCCCCGCTCGGCCTGCCGATCCTGCTGTGGGACGAGCGCTGGTCGACCGCCAGCGCCGAGCGCGACCTGATCGCGCAGGATTTCAGCCGCGCCAAGCGTGCCGAGCGCATCGACAGCCATGCCGCCGCAGTGATCCTGCAGGGCGCGCTCGACGCCTTGGCCGGGAGCGTGTTCTAGGCGAGCTCCTCCAGCGCGGCGCGGCGGCGGCGCGCCTCGAGCGCGACCAGCCGGTTGCCGGAGCTTTCCGCTCGCCGCCACAATTCGTCGCGCCCGCCGATATCGAGCACCCCCGCCCGCGCATCGAGCGCAGCCAGGCACATCCGATCGCTCGGGTGGCTGCGGCTGAAGCTCTCCGCGAGATCGAGCGCGTCCGAGCCGCCCAGACCGGCGGCGATGCGGATGAACGCTTCGCTTGCGCCGGGACCGAGCACGCCGGCGATTTGATCGCCTTCGAGGTCGAACTTGTACTGGTCGAGCCAGCCCTGCGCGCCGCCCGAGTGCATGACGTTTAACGAAACCGACAGGGCATCGGGCGGCAGTTGCGAGTGCACATCGCGATGCGCGCGGTAATGCAGCATCCTGCCGGGTTCGAGCCGCGAGCGCTCGACGAAGCGCAGGCCGGCCGGCTCTCCGACGGCGCCGGCGACGGCCTCGTAGTCGTACTCGTAGTAGTCCGACCAGTAGCCCGGGCCGAGGTAGCCGAAGGTCAGGAAGTCGAAATTGTGGTCGTGCGGCAGCTCGTAAACGAACGAACCGCCGCCGCTGGCGCGGAACATGGCTTCGTCGCGGGACGGCCAGATATTGGCGCGCAGGAAGCATTCGCCGCCGAGCGGGGAAAGCATGATAACTTGTGGGCCGTAGGTGTTGCCGCCGTCGTCATCGCGGTGCCGCTGCTTGAGCTCGGCGATCATGATCTCGGCGAGGAAGTCGCGGTTATTGCCGAGGCGGCGCAACCACCCGGCGGCGTGCAGCAGCGAGCCTTCGTCGGCCGGGTCGAAACCCGAGGTGTCGAGCGCGGCGACGCACTCCCCCAGGCAACACGCGTCCTCGTCGCCGATCTCTAGCTGGCGCGGCATGGCGCCTCCTCGAGTGCGCATAGCTCAGGATGTGCCTCGATCAGTTGTGCGCGCAACGCGCCGGCCGGCGCCGCCAACGGATCGAGCGGCGAGCGGGCGATCGAGGCGAGCGCGGCGAAACCCGTTGCGGTGTCGAGCGCCAGCGCTTCGCGCAAAGCCTCCCACCGCAGTTCCTCGGGCCGGTCTTCGCCGGACATTTCGGACATGATCGGCGCGGCGTCGCCCCGCTTCATTCGTCCGAGGACGGCAAGCATCGCCTGCTGGCGGCTGTGGCGAATGTCGCCCGCCGACTTCTGGAGCAGGCGTCCGTCGTTCAGCGCGTATTCGCAGGTCGGGCGTGGGGCGGGAGCATCGCGATGCAGCCGCAGAACAACCAGCCGGCGCTCGACGCGCTCGACCAACAAGGCCTGCCGCGAGAGGTCGAGAGCCAGGCTGTCGCCGGAAGCGATCACCACCCGTTCCGAACCGATGGCTCCGCCCGCCGAGCGTGCCGTCAGCCGGCCAGTCGCGCAGCCCGCGATCACCGCGTCGCGCCGGGTGGCATCGCTGAAGGTCGCGGACTCGCTGTGGCGTTCGCCCGGCTCGAAGGAAACCAGCGACAAGCGCGCGGTGCCGCTCCGTGCAAGGAGGAGTGTCGAAAGGACGCCGTCGAAGCCATGACGGAACGGCAGCTGGCCGAATGGCTCGTCCGCCAGCGTTGCCGCGAAAGCCGAGCAAAGGCCGGCTGCAAACGCCTCTGCCGTGCCTCCCTCGGCGAACAGACGGGAGAGATCGGGGCATTCGGCCAGCGGTTGCCCGCGGCCGAAGTCTTCCAGCTGCGCGAGAACCGGCGCGACACGGGCCTGGCGACGCCAGGCATCGCGAGCGGCGAACATAGCCGCCTGGGCGCGCTGCTGCGGCGACCGGTCGCTTCGCAACGCGGCAATGGCTGGGTCGACCCGCATCGCGCCGCCTCCTCAGGCGATTCCGCTGCCGCCGGTCTCGTAGAGGAAGGTGGCGAGGACGACGATCGAATCGTCGCTGCCGGGCATGTCGGAAGAGGCGTGGCTGCCGAAAATCCCCAGCAGGTGCGCGCCGGTAAGCTGCGCAAGGTCGGGCAGGATGGACAAGTCGAGAATCGGTAACGGCATCGGAAGTCTCCCTGACTGCGAGGGCTTCGGCCCCCGTCAGGGATGCTGCCGGTCGGCGGCTTTGGTTTGAAATTAAATCCTTGTAATCGCAGGCGCAGCTCAGCCGCGGCGCAGAACCAGCACCAGGCCCGGAGGCAGCGGACCATCGTAGGGAAGGGCAATGCGCGGCGCATCGGCCCGGGCGCGATCGAGAATCGCAGTGGAGATGCTCGGCTCGTGAAGGATGGCGTCGGCGGCGCCGAGAAGCTGCAATTGGCGCAGCGTCAGGCCGTCCGCGGTATGCGTGTTGATCGCCAGCTCGATACGCGTCGTTTCCGCCGGCCGGTCGTCGCCTTGCTCGAGCCAGGCGCCGACCGCCGCGCTGCCATGCTCGACCAACGGGTCGAGCGGGCCGCCCGCATCGAGCGCGGCGTCGAGCGCCCGCCGCCGGTCGCCGGCATCGGGCCAGCGCTGCCGCAGCGCGTCGCGCGCGCCAGCGAGCGACTGCGCCAGCCTGCCGAGTCCATCGGGCAGCATCGCCTCCAGCCGCAGGCGCAAATGCTTGGCCAGCCCGGCCGACGCGCCGTCGGTGCCGATCGCGATCTGCACCGGGTCGCGGTCGAGGATGCTGGGCGTGGTGAAATCGCACAGCGCCGGGCGATCGACGACGTTGACCAGCACACCTTCGCGGTGAAGACGGCGTAGGGCAATCGCGGTCGCTTCCTCGTCCTCGAGCGCGACAAAGGCGAGCCGCGCGCCGCGCTCGAGCCCGATCTGCAGGTCGCCGATCGGGTGTCCGCCGGCGCGTTCGACGAGGCGGCGCTTGGCCTCCGCAGCAGGCCCTTCCCCCAGCACGATCACCGGCTGGCCGGCGATGCGATGGAAGAGCGGCAGGCTTCGCATCCGGTCAGAGCCAGTCGGGCACCCGCTCGGCGGCGTAGATTTCCTCCGGCGGGATGCGGTCGGCAACGACGGCGTAGCGGTCGCCGTCGACCAGCACTTCGGGCACGAAGCCGCGGCTGTTGTAGCTCGACGCCATCGTCGCGCCGTAGGCGCCGGCGGTGCGGAAGACGGCGAGGTCGCCGGCCTTGAGTGCGTCGCTCTCACGATCGCGGGCGAAGGTGTCGCCGGTCTCGCAGATCGGTCCGACGATATGCGCGGTCATCCGATCGCCCGTCGGCTTCACCGCGTCGAAATCGTGCCAGGCGCCGTAAAGCGCCGGCCGCGCGAGGTCGTTCATCGCCGCATCGACCACGACGAACGGCGGGCGGTTGCCGTTGCGTTTCACGCGGATCACGCGGGTCAGCAGCACGCCGGCGTTGCCGGTGATCACCCGCCCGGGTTCGAACATCAGCTCGACATCCCAGCCGTGCGTCACCCGGGCGACCATCGCCCCGTAGTCCGCCGGGCTCGGCATCACGTCGCCGGCCTTGTACGGCACGCCCAGCCCGCCACCGAGATCGATGTGGCTCACCGCGTGACCCGACGAGCGCAGCATGGCCAACAGCGCACCGACTTTTTCGAACGCGAGTTCGAGCGGGGTCAGCTCCGAAAGCTGGCTGCCGATGTGCACCGCAAGCCCGCGCATCGCCAGGCCGGGAAGCCCGGACAGGCGATCGTAAATGCCGACCGTCAGATCGTACGGTACGCCGAACTTGTTGTCGGCCTTGCCGGTCGAGATCTTTTCGTGCGTGCCGGCATCGATATCGGGATTGACGCGCAGCACGCAGGCGGCCGTCAGGCCCTTGTCCGCCGCGATTTGAGCCAGCTCGACGCCTTCTTCCTCGGATTCGATATTGAACTGGCCGATTCGCGCGTCGAGCGCGTCGGCCATCTCGCGGGCGGTTTTGCCGACGCCGGAAAAGACGATGTCCGAGGCCGGAATGCCGGCCGCCAGGGCGCGCCTCATCTCGCCTCCGGAGACGACATCGGCGCCATAGCCCTGCTGGCCGAGCACGCGCAGCACCGCCAGGTTGGGATTCGACTTCACGGCAAAGGCGATGTGCCTCCTCGGCAGCGGATTGAGCGCCTCGCGGAATACCCGCGCGTGGCGTTCAAGCGTGGCGCGCGAATAGACATAGACCGGCGTGCCGACTTCCTCGGCTATCCGCGCCAGCGGGACGTCCTCGGCGTAAAGCTCGCCGTCCTTCAGTTGAAAATGGTCCAACGTTCACCCTTCCGGAGGAAGGTCGAAGGGGTCGTCCTGACGCTCTTCCGATTTAGTCCGCAGCTCGACGCTGCGCTGCGGCTGCGCTTGCGGCGTCGGCTTGAGCAGCTCGGCGGCCGACGGCTGGTGATCGCTACCGTACGGAGCCGGCGGCAGCGGCTCACCCGCGACCGGTTTCAGGTCCTTCTTCTGCGCGCAGCCGGCGGCCAGCAGCACGAGCGGCAAAATGATCAGCAGGCGGCGGCTCATGATTCCATCCCCAGCGCGGCACGCGCCTCGGCGACACGCTTCCTTACCTGTTCCGGCGCGGTTCCGCCATGGCTCTTGCGCGCGGCGACCGACGCTTCGACCGAGAGCGCGCCGAATACCCCGTCGCCGATGCGGTCGTCGATCGCCTGCAGGTCGGCAAGCGACAGCGCATCCAGCGCAACGCCCTTCGATTCCGCCAGCTTGACCGCGGCGCCCGTGACATGATGCGCCTCGCGAAAGGGCAGGCCTGCTTCGCGCACCAGCCAGTCGGCGAGATCGGTCGCGGTGGCATAGCCGAGCTCCGCCGCCTGGCGCATCCGGTCAGTGCGAAACTCTGCCTCGGCGACCATGCCCGTCATCGCAGCGAGCGACAGGCCCAGCAGCCCCGCCGCCTCGAAAACCGGCGGCTTGTCGTCCTGCATGTCCTTCGAATAGGCGAGCGGCAGGCCCTTCATCGTCACCATCAGGGCGGTCAGCGCGCCGACGATCCGCCCCGAATGGCCGCGCACCAGCTCGGCCGCGTCGGGATTCTTCTTCTGCGGCATGATCGAGCTGCCGGTGCTCAGCGAATCCGGCATGCGCACGAATGCGAACGGCTGGCTCGACCAGATGACGAACTCCTCGGCCAGCCGCGACAGGTGCAACGCGCATTGCGCGGCGGCCGACAGGTAGTCGAGCGCGAAGTCGCGGTCCGACACCGCATCGAGGCTGTTGGCCGTTGCCCGGTCGAACCCGAGCGCCTGAGCCGTCATCTCGCGGTCGATGGGGAAGCCGGTGCCCGCCAGCGCCGCGGAACCGAGCGGGCATTCGTTGAGCCGCTTCTTCGCGTCGGCAAACCGCGACCGATCGCGCCGGAGCATTTCGTAATAGGCCAGGAGGTGATGTCCGAGCGTGACCGGCTGCGCCGTCTGCAAGTGCGTGAAGCCGGGCATGATGCTGTCGGCGTGCTCGCCGGCCCGCGCCACGAGTGCCTTTTGCAGCGCGGCCAATCCGGCGTCGGCCTGCTCAATCGCATCGCGGACCCACAGCTTGAAATCGGTCGCCACCTGATCGTTGCGGCTGCGCGCGGTATGCAACCGGCCCGCCGCCGCGCCGATCAGATCGGCCAGGCGGCTTTCGGTGGTCATGTGGATGTCTTCGAGGTCCCAATCCTCGGGCACGCCGTCGCGCTCATATTCGGCACCGACCTGGTCGAGGCCTCGGCCGATTGCCACCGCGTCGTCGCTCGAGACGATGCCGCACGCACCGAGCATAGCGACATGGGCCTTGCTTGCGGCGATGTCTTGGCGCCAGAGCGCCTTGTCGAAGGGGATTGAGGCGTTAATCTCGCGCATGATCGCAGCGGGCCCTTCGGCGAAGCGCCCGCCCCACATCTGATTGGAGCCCGTTATGTCCCGCTTGCCGTTGCTGTCGCTCACGCTGCCGCTGGTCCTCGCTATGGGCGCGTGCAGTAAGCAAAGCGGGGGTGAGGCGCAACAGCCGCAAGCCGCTGCCTCGGCGACGCCTGCCGGAGAAGCGGAAGCGCTGAATGGCACGCTCGACCGCAGCCATGCCGGAGAGGGCTTGCCGAAGGCCACGGTCGAAGGGCCGAATGGCCTCACGCTGGACCTGTCGAGCCTCAAAGGCGCACCGATCCTGCTCAACCTGTGGGCCACCTGGTGCGCCCCATGCGTCAAGGAAATGCCCACGCTCGACCAGCTCGCCGACGATCCGGCAAACCCGCGCATCCTGACCATCAGCGAAGACCTGAAAGGCGCGGCGGCGGTCAACCCGTTCCTGCAGCAGCACCAGTTCCTGCACTTGCAGACCTGGCTCGATCCCAAAGCCGACCTGTCCTATTCGCTCGGCGGCAACGCCGGTTCGGCGACGCTGCCGACGACCATCCTCTATGGCGCCGACGGCAAGGAAATCTGGCGGATGATCGGCGGCTACGACTGGTCGAGCGACAAGGCCAAGGCGCTCATTGCCGAAGCAAAGGGCAAGGCGTGACCGCCGCCCATGTGTGAACTGTTCGCCGCATCGAGCGATCAGCCGATCCATATCCGTTACGAGCTGCGCTCATTCGCCCGCCGTGGCGGCGGCCGTTTCCGCAACCGCGACGGCTGGGGAATCATGTTCGCCCAGCACCGCGACGCCTACCTTTTCAAGGAGCCGGCGGCGGCCAGCGAAAGCCCACTCGAGCGCTTGGTCGCGCAGCATCCGCCGCCGGCGCGGCTGATCATGGCGCACGTCCGCCTGGCAACCGCGGGAGGAGCGCTTCTCGCCAATACGCACCCGTTCCGGCGCACGCATTTCGGGCGCGTGCTGCACTTCGCGCACAACGGCAACCTGCCGCAGCTCAAGACCCGCTTCGCCGCCAGCGAAGCGGCGATGAACTGCGTCGGCGAGACCGACAGCGAACTCGCCTTCATGCTGTTGCTCGAGCGGCTTCGGCCACTCGAGCCGAGCGCCACGCCCGAACAGCGCTTCGCGGTGTTCACCGCGTTCTGCGCCGAGATGCGCGCCGAGGGCACGGCGAACTTCCTGTTCACCGACGGCGAACAGCTGTTCGTCCACGCGCACAAGCGCCGCTTCGAGGAGAGCGGCGCCTTCAGCGAGCCGCGCGCCCCGGCGCTGCACATGCGCACGCTGGTTCCGGGCGAAGACCACTGGTCGACCGAGGGCGCCGAAGTCGTTTCCGCCCCCGGCACCGCGGTCCTGCTCGCCAGCGTACCGCTCGACGAAGAAGCCTGGACTGGCCTCGATGAGGGCACGACGATGCTGATCGAACATGGCCGGGTGAGGTTTTCGGCCGTGGGCGGTGACGGGCTCGAATTATCGCCTTTATAACCCGGTTTTCTACCGATCTCTGGGCACTCAAATTTCAAACGGCCCCCACAAAGGCCCCCAAAGTCCTAAATAGAGGCCAAGCCAAAGCGCCTGACGGAAACCGTTTGGTCGCCATCAATGGTGAGCACGAACTCCGTTGCCGTCCGTTCAATGAAGACAGAGCCATAGTGCATCTGCCGATGATGGTTGGCGCACAAGATCATGATGTTCGTTGCCGACAGCGATCCCACCTCCATCGCCGAAACCGGGGTAGCGTGATGCGCTTCCACATAACGCTCGCCATTCGGCTTAATGAAGCCAAGCGAATCCATGCCCAATGCATCGCAAAGTTGGCAGCGATAGCCGTTGGCTCTCTTCAGCATCTCTCCGATCGGCCCGCGCTCAATCGTTTTGCTCACACGTTCTCTGACGGCAGGTTTGCGGTCGAGCAAATTGCGTTCCAGCGTAGCGAGTTCATCTCCTATGCTTGTCGGACTAACCGGCTCAACTTGAGGGGCGATGTTTGGCCTCAAGCCCTCCGCCCACTGACGGACGAGCATTTCCTTTTCGCTGATTTCCCTTTGCCACGGGATGGCAGCCTGGCCCGGAAGAAGCCGCGCTTGCCGCCTCACCCGTTCGAGCACATCCGGTTCCCAATCGAAGGTTTGCGCCGCGGCCTGCATCTTAGCTACGGGGAAAGCCCAAGTTCGCCCTTGTTGCGCCCACGCATTCGCAAACGGAGCTGTCGCACAAAGCCCGAGCGGAGGTACCCCTTCACGATAACAGGCAAAGTCGATCCTCGATGTGATGTTGCCCAACACCCGGCCATGTCGGGTGAGATCGTGAAACCCGAGTACTGCCCCAACATCCGAATTGGTGTACGAGTCCAATCGGCCTTGGTGGGCAGCAGCTCGCTGCGCCAGCCAATCCAGCACGCGCTCGGTCCGTTGCTGGGTCAATGTGCCGAGGTCGGCGGGTGGCTTTTCGCTGTCATTAGGTAAGCCTAGCGTCTTGCGCGCATACCAAAGAGCCCTCGTAGAAAACTCTTCAGGATGATCGACGATAATTTGCTCGAACGACAACGCCCTGAGGTCAGCCGCTTCCAGCACTTCATACCCTTGCGTGACCTTGGCCTTGGCCACTGTCACCTCTGCAGCCTCAATCAATCCGCGATTGGATAGAATCTGAAAGGTGCGAGCGGCGCCCTTGCCGTCGCGCTTTTGCAGCGCGACGTAGCGCCCTACTGCATTGACGATCTTCTCTTCTGCTGGACTTAGATCGGAGAGGTCGAAACCTGTCTTCTCGGCAACCAGCACGCGACCGACGGCGGCATACCTCGTTTCAATTGCAGCCGCGATTTCAGGCGTACTGACATTTCGATCATTGATTCGCCGTTCCAGAGTCGCAAGACCTTTGAGGTCTCCCACGCCAGCGATTATGTCGACCAGCTCCTTCGCCATTACGGCTCTGCGATCTTAGCCTGGATGAAGTCGAAGATGGGCCGAAACGCCTCGAAATGCTGGACCTCAAGGTCCGGGACCACCTCTTTCGCGAAGGTCACTTTGTTACCGACAAAGCGGATGCAGCCATCCCGCTCGTCTGGGTCGGGCTCAAAACTCTCCGCCAACTCGGGCACGTCTCGAAACATGAGTTCCATCGAAAGCCTAGCCTTGTCTCCGAAGTCGCCGGACCCATTGGCCTTTAGCACCTGTCCGCGCACACTCAGTTGCGCGCCTACCGGCAACAGCATTCCATATCCGCTGCGGCCATTCCATTGCTTCACGAGACACAGAGCAGGGTCATCCTGGATACATGGACCAAATTGGTTCCAATCCTTGTAGGCATCGTCGAAATCAAAAAGAGCGAAAAACTGGCGGTCTGGATGCTCGTCGTACAGGTGCGGATTGGTGAACATCATGCGCAGGACGGACGAGCCGTATCCTTGTTCGATAGAGAACGACCGCACCTCGCCAGGATAGAGCTTGTCCCAAGCGCAGCGGAGGATCAGAGCATCGCTGATGCCTTCGGTGAACAGCACCGCGCCATCGTTCGACGCCAAGACCTGTTCGATGCTGAGCGCCGCTTCCTTCTCCGAGAACACAATCAGCCCAGCCGACAGAGAGTGGACAATAGCGGATTTGTCCGGCTGTTCCGCGATCACACCAGCTGCACCTGACGAAAACAGCCGAATGCGGCTCTCAGATTTTGCGGCCACAGTCGAAGCGCTATGTGTGCTCAAGAGGATATGGTTGGTCCTCGCAGCCTCCGCCGATATGGCTGTGACCTGATCGAGGAAATCGAACTGCCACTCTGGGTGAAGGAAGGCGTCAGGTTCGTCGAGCAGGGTCAGGCAGTTGCGCCGTTTGAATATCTCCGAAACTGCAAGGACGTAGACCGATTGGAATTGTCCATCGCTGAAATGGCCCAGCTCCGAGAGTTCTAGGTCTTGCAGCGCCAGTGTAATGCCGATGTCTTCTAGCAAGCCCGATATGCGCAACCCTTCAAACGATCGAAAGATCAGCTCGGGCGCGTCCTCGCCCGCCGCGTCACGAAAGGCATCCAGGTTGCATTTCAGTAGATACTGGTCCTTTTCGCGATCGTAGATACTGCCGGGCGTGAACTCACCCTCGATGCAGCCCAGCAATTGATCGAGAAAATCGCGCACCGGTCCTTGTGCGCCCCAAAAGCGTTGGCCCTCGTCAAAGGGGTCATGGACTCCGCCACTCGCAAAGGCTGGCCGCTTCAAGACTATTCTAACCGTCCGGCTGTTGCCTAGAATCCCAAGTTTGCGGCAGAGGAATCGCCGCGCCAGATTCTCTTCCGGCAAGAGCATCAAAACAACGATGAGCAGCTTTTTGCATTCGGGGCCAATCCCTACGAATCGCGGTATGATTGTATCCCTCGCCGTCCGCAGCCGGTTGCGGTAACGATCCTCGTAACGAGCGATCAGCGCATTAACATTGTCATTCTGGCCCGAATAGTAGACCAGGATATTGTCAGGAAGCCTCTGCGTTGATGTCGTCCGCAACGTAGGCTGGAAATTTACGGTCAAAGCTGCGCCTTGGCCCCATTCCACCTCCATCGTGTCACCTTCGATCTCGAAAGTCAGCTTGTAAGAAAAACACTCACCGCTTCTGCCGCGGCCACCATCCCTCTGGGACTCATAGATGTGGTCGAAAATCTCGATCAGGGCTTCGAGGAAGTTGGATTTGCCCGATCCATTCTTCCCAACGAAGATATCGATGAAGCCATCGCCCGCAAACTCAATCGAGAAATCGCGAAGGTTCTTGTAGCGGCTGATCCAGACAGAGCGCAGGCGCATTGCGCTACCCGACCTTCTTAGGTGGCTTCACAAACGTGAGCTGCGCATCGAGCAGAAAATAGGACAGGATTGCGGCCTCGATCACCGGGTTTCCGTCGGAAGATCGCGCGACGTCGTCGCGCATGATCCGCGGTCCAAATCTAGCACGAATGATTTGCACTACGCGCCGCATCGTCTCCCGATTGTCCGCAGGGTCCCGAGGTTTGTCGAAGAGTTGCGACAGCCATCTTTCAGCGCTGGGGAAGCGCCGCTCGAAATGGCCGCCATCTTCCGAGAATACGACTGCCCAAGGCTCATCCCCATAAAAGCTGACATGATGGGAGGCCGTTAGATCAGGAAGCTGAATCTCATTGGGCGAGAACATCGCCGAGGCCGAGGAGATGACGGTCCCGCTGATGCAGTGAGCGGAAAGTTCGTCCTGTTCCTCGATCTGACTGGTGGCGTAGATCACCTGCTCGCCATCAGACTCCAGCTCCTGCAACGCACCATGCTGAGCGTAGTGGTTCTTGCGGTGAAGATTCATGCGGAAGGCTGGACGCGAAGGAAACCAGCCGCTGCCGAACTCGCGGGCATAGTCGCCGATCATCACGTTGGAACGCTTGAGCTGGATGAACAACGGCACGGCGCCATCGAGTGCCACCTCGACATCATAGCCCTTCGTCGCCTCATCGTACTGGCTGATGAAATCCGGGGCTTTGGGAAACCTGCCGCCATGAGTGTGGCGGGTCTCCAATTCCCGGAGGAAGCAATAGCCGAATGAAAGTTCGGAGAATCCGGGATGTGCCATCAGGCAGCCGCGCGCTCGGTGATGGCGTCGGCGAGTACCCGCTGGGTTTGTGCTGCATCGGCTATGCGACTTGCGAGCGAGACGCACAGGACCAGGAGTTCATCGACCTTGGCGACGATGCGTCCTTGTTCGGCGAGAGGTGGAATTGCGACAGGAATCATCTCCCACTTGCTGCGATTGATAATGGGGGTTGCCGAGCCGGTCGCTCGGATCAAGACCTCCCTCTGGAACTGCGAAGAGCGTAGATAAAGGTCTATATAACGATGCTCGGCAATTATTGTTCGAACGGCATTTATTTGTTGATTGAAGGCCATTCTCTCACGGACTATGGCAGATTTTCCGATCGATCCGCCGATGCAGACCATCAACACATCACCTGGAACTGCTTCGGTGCTTTGGCCGAGCCCAACCTCTGAAATATGCTTCTCCGCAACCAAAATGTTGCCGGTAGGAGTGATTTGGCCAGGTCCAATGAATGGGATGGCCCCATCGAAATTTTTTGGTTGAGATGACTTTGGTGTTCCTCCGGTCATTGTAAGCCCGATGCGGCCCAACGGAACCCCAACCCAGCCATCAGGGAGGTCCGCTTCGCTCTTGGGCAAGGCAGGTAACTTCGATGCCTGCTTCTCACCCATCCGCTTTATGCGTTCGGCCTGAATACGCTCGAGAAGTGCGTGCGCAGGCTCGTCCGCTATATCGTGCTCCACCAGCTTGCCACCCACAGCGAGGTCGAGGATGGTTAGTTTTAGAGCGTCGACGCTCGCTTCGGTGGTGAACAAAGTGGCGAAATGGCCTTCCAAACGCGCCCAGTTGGCGGCGAGATCGGCGGCGTCGGCGCTGTTCACCAGAGTGGCGAGCAGGGCTTCCACCAGCGTCTGATGCACGTCCAGAGCGTCGGAGCTTTCCCGCTCCAGGGCGTCGCATAACGCCATGAGTTCATCGACTTTGGCGACGATCCGGCGTTGTTCGGCGAGAGGCGGAAGGGGAATCAGCTGCATCGTTGCGAGTTGCGCAGTCCACTCGATCTGATTGGTAGAACCGGCAGCGAGTACTTCGATTTGACCATACACGTCGTCGGACGCGAGCCAGGATTGCAGATATCGTGCATTGACCCACGGACAGCGCACGACCGTAACGTGAGAATCGCAAACAAGACCCTCTGGTACTTCAGCTAATGCAATGATGCGCCCAATCGTGCCAGTGCCGGTCGAATTCCAAAGCAGGTCGTCTCGTCTTAGGAAGCGATAAGGCTCATATCCATCGAGAGACTCTTCGCTGATCTCCTTAGCCACGTTGAGATCTAGTCCTGCCCATTGGACGCAGCGCTGCGACACGACATAGATGCCGCTGCCCTCACTGTACTCCGGTGATTTGCCTCGTTGAATGTAAGCGGCAATATTGCCGAGGCGGGTCCACACCCAGCTGCTCGGCAGCTCGAAAGGAACCTTATCTATCTGCTCCGTCGAGGTCCGTGGTTTCGGCAATCCGTGTTCGGATAGGTATTTCGCTCTTGCGGACTTGATAGCCGATAACAGTTTCGAAGCGGGCTCATCCGTCGGGTTTTGCGGGACCAGCTTCCCGCGCACCGCCAAGTCGAGAATTAAAGCGCGCAACCGCTCTATCCCGTAGAGGCTGATGCGCTTGCCGCCACCGCGAACGGCGCCGTTTTTCCGTTCAACCGCCCCAATCCAGGTGGCGAGATTATCGGTGACCAGCCCCGCAATATCGCTCACGCCTTCCCCCTCAGCGCGTCGGCCAGGATGCCCTTCAACTGATCACGGATCGCCTGGATGGACTGCTGCTGCCGGTCATAGACTTTCAGCAGCTCGACCGGATCGTGGCTTTCCACCTCGGGCATATGGGGGTTTTTCAGGTCGAGATTGTAGCCCCGCGCGGCGACATCGGCGGCACTGATCTTCCACGCTTGCTCGGTTTCCTGACGCGCGCGGAAACCATCGGCTTCATCCCCCCACCAAGTCCGCTCCGCCTCGAACTCCTCGAACCGCATCGGCTTCGTCTTGTTGTAACTGGCGACGCCCGGCGGATAGGGATGTTCATAGAACCAGACGTTCTTGGTCGGCGTGCCCTTGGTGAAGAACAGGACGTTGGTCTTGATGCCAGTATAGGGTGCGAACACGTTGTTGGGCAGGCGGACGATGGTGTGCAGGTTGCACTCTTCGATGAGGCTTCGCTTTAGGGTGGTCTTCACGCCTTCCCCGAACAGGAAGCCATCCGGCAGGACCACCGCCGCGCGACCTCCGGTTTTCAGCAGACGGACGATCAGCGCCATGAACAGGTCCGCGGTCTCGCGGGTGCGCAGGTGGCTGGGGAAGTTGTTCTCTATCCCGTCCTCTTCCATCCCCCCGAAGGGCGGATTGGTGGCAATGACAGGCACGCGGTCCTTGTCGGTGTAGTCGCGATAAGCTTTGGCAAGAGTGTTGCCGTGGCGGATGCCAGTGGGCGTATCGATCCCGTGCAGGATCATATTGGTGACGCACAGCATGTGGGGCAGCGACTTCTTCTCCACGCCGCGAATAGACGCGCGGAGCATTTCCTCATCCGTCGTGGAGGTGACCGATTTGCGCTTGTGGTCGATCGCGCAAGTCAGAAAACCGCCAGTCCCGCAGGCCGGATCGAACACCAATTCGTCCAACCTGGGATTGAGACGGTCGATGACGAACTGGGTGACGGCACGCGGTGTATAGAATTCGCCCGCGTTGCCTGCGCTTTGTAGGTCTTTCAGAATCTGCTCGTAGATCGCGCCGAAGGTGTGACGGTCGGCGCTATTGTTGAAATCGATCTCGTTGATCTTGTTGATCACCTGCCGCAGCAGGGTGCCCGATTTCATGTAGTTATAGGCATCCTCGAAAACATCGTGGATAACCTGGGCCCGGCGGCCTAGGTCGCCCTGCGTTGGCAAATCGTTCTTGAGCCTGGGGAAAAGCTGCAGGTTGACGAAGTCGAGAAGCTTTTCCCCGGTATCGCCTTCCTTGTCCGCTGCCCAGTTTCGCCAGCGCAAATGTTCGGGCAACGGGGACTGGAAATCGTCGTCGAGCAGTTCGAGTTCAGCCTCTCGATCGTCGAGGATTTTCAGGAAAAACATCCAGACGAGCTGGCTGATCCGCTGGGCATCGCCATCGACGCCGACATCCTTGCGCATGATGTCCTGAATGGATTTGATGACGCCGGAAACGTTGCTCATTCGTTGGATGCCTGCTCGTATATCTGGTCTTCTAGCTCTCGCAGCGCGGCTTCATATTCGGCTTTGCCGCCGAAGGCACCCCGGATGATCTCCATTGGCGTGCCGAGCTGGTTGAATGGCTTGAGCCGCAGGACTTTTGTGTCCTCGATGACCTCCACGCCATCGTCGGCATACTTCTCCAGAAGCGCCTCAAGCACGGCGCGGGCTTTCTCGCCGTACTTCGCAAAGTAGTTGCGCTTCTTGACGTTCTCCGCGCGTTCGCGGCGAGTGAGCGGTGGTGCCCCGAAGGCAACGTGAACCAGCAGATCGAAGTCGCCGAAGTCTTTGCCAACGGTCTCAGCAAGATTGGCAAGAACCACGCCGCGCTGCTCCAGTTCGTCAATAATAGCCTGCTTGCGGTCGCTTGCGTTCCAATGCCAGATGAACTCATCGAGCGAGCGGTATTCCGCTGCAATCTGCTTCCGCGCGTAATCCCGGTAGGATTCAGTCACCAGCTTACCGTCAGCGCCGATGTACTCGATCCGCTCGTTCAGCACGCGCGCACTGACGCCGCTGACAATGAATTTGCGGGTGCCGGTGAGTTCGTCGGTCTCGCCATCGTCCCCACCGTCCGTGTCGATCTCCGGTTCCTCCGGGCCCGGCGCATTCGGATCATCGTTTTCGCCAAGAATCACGATTGGAGGACCGTCGAAGGCATCGTCACGGAACAGCTCGGTCGCCTTCTTGAAATCCATGATCGTGAAGAAGAACTTGTTGTTCTCCTCGTCGATACGCGTCCCGCGCCCGATAATCTGCTTGAACATCGTCATGGAATTGATCGTGCGGTCGATCACGATCAGCTTGCAGGTCTTGGCGTCAACGCCCGTCGTCAGCAACTGCGAGGTGGTGGCGATGACCGGGTAGGGTTCTTCGGGATCGATAAAACGATCTAGTTCCGCCTTACCTTCCACGCTGTCCCCGGTGATGCGCATGACATACTTGCTGTTGTCCTTCGCAAGCTTGCCCGCCGCGTTTACCAGGGCCTTCCGCATCCGTTCTGCGTGGTCGATGTCTTCGCAAAAGACGATTGTCTTCGACATTGGATCGGTCGCTCGCAGAAATTTCATCACCCTTTCGGCAACGAGTTTTGTGCGCTGGTTGAGGACCAGAGTGCGGTCCATGTCGACCTGGTTGTATTCGCGATCCTCGATCACTCCGCCAAGGTCATCGATCATTCCGGGCGGCGGGGTCCAGCCTTCGACGTCGCGATCGATATCGATCCGGATCACCTTGTAGGGCGCGAGGAAGCCGTCTTCGATGCCCTGCTTCAAGGTGTAGGTGTAAACCGGGTCGCCGAAGTATGTGATGTTGGAGACGTACTCGGTTTCCTTCGGGGTGGCCGTCATGCCGATCTGCACGGCGCTGTCGAAATACTCCAGAATTTCGCGCCACGCGGAATCCTCCGCCGCGCTGCCCCTATGGCATTCGTCAATGACGATCAGGTCGAAGAAGTCTCGCGAAACCGTTTTGAAGATTTTGTCTGATTCTTCGGTGCCAGTGATGGCCTGATAGAGCCCTAGGTGGATTTCGTAGGCCGGGTCGATCCTGCGGTTCTTGATCTTCGTCATCGCCGCGCCGAACGGCTTGAAGTCGTTGACCAGGGTCTGATCGACTAGAATGTTGCGGTCTGCCAGGAAGAGGATGCGCTTGGCCGTGCCCGCTTTCCACAAGCGCCAGATGATCTGGAAAGTAGTGTAAGTCTTGCCGGTGCCAGTCGCCATCACGAGGAGGACACGCTTCTGCCCCTTAGCGACGGCCTCTACCGTGCGATTGATAGCGTCCAGCTGATAGTACCGTGGTTCCTTACCCGTCGCGTCCGAATGGTAAGGCTGCTGGACGAGCTTTTGCTCATCGTCCGTAATCTGATGGAACTGACGGTAGCGATCCCACAAGACCTGCGGGTTTGGGAACGCCGCCATACCGAATTCCGTTTCGATCGGCTGGCCGTCGTCGGCTGCGCGATTGTGTTCCGCAAACCCATCCCCGTTGGAACTGAAGGCGCTCGGCACATCTAGGATTTCGGCGTAGCCCAATGCTTGTTGAAGCCCGCTACTGATCGTGTGGTTATTGTCCTTCGCTTCGACCACGGCCAAGGGCAGGCCGGGCTTCAGCGATAATACGTAGTCAGCGAACTTCCGCTTCTTCTTGTTACGCGACGAAAGATTCCCGCGCACAACCACGGGGCCGGGAGCCAAGGTAACTTCCCGGCGAATTTGCTGCATCTGATCCCATCCAGCCTGCTTGATGGCAGGCGTGATGAAGAGATCGCAGATATCGATCTCGCTGCACTTCTTTTTGGCGGCTTCGTCCAATCCAGCCTTCCCATTTCGGCCTATGGCAAGGCCCGCTGAATCCCCGCAAGGATTACTCGTCGCTTGTACCCGCCTGCGTGCGCCAGTCGTCCGCCGACACCCAGTCATCGCCAGCCTTGAAATACCAGTCCTTCCAGCCGTTTCGGCTAGTCTGCGTTGCTGCCCAGGAAGCAGCGGTCAGAGAACTATGCTTGCCTTCGATCCCGTCGATCTCCAGATTCTTGTTCTTGATCACGCCTTCGAATTCTTTGCCGTCATAGGTGAACCGGCAGACCGTTCCGTCCTTGGGCAGATTGCCGTTTTCACCGTAGCGGCCAAACTCGGGGTATGCGGTTTCGACCGGTTTCGGTGCTTCCCAAACCTTCTTCGCCACTTCGAACAGAGAGGCACCGCGCGCGACAACGCAGTCCTCGTCCCAATGATCAAAGTCGTTCAACTCGCGGTTGAGCTTCAAACTAGCGTGAGCGCGCAATGCAGGCATCTTCTGCGAAAATGGCCCGTGAGACATCATTGAGTTCAGCGGAGACGTAACGAGCGTCAGATTGCCCAGCTTGTTGATACATGCGTCGCGCGCCGCCTCGGCGGTCATCTTTGCGGGATCGAATTCATCCATTCCCAGATGATCGAAGCCGGGCACCGGCCAGTTTTCGCGCCATCCCTGTGGCATGATATGTTCGACCGAAAGCGCTGACCTGATCTCGATGTCCTCGCTCAGCGCAGACCGCTTCGCCTGTTCGATGTGTTCGAAGAGATAGCGCAGTCGCGGCTGGCGGTTGTTCCTGTATTGGTCCCGCCCAAGCCATTCACGCCGAAATTCTTCATCTGAGGGCCACCGGTCAATGTCATTGAGCCGCGTCGACAGCCAGCGCTCAAGGGCCTCGACCTTGCATCCTTCGCTCTTCCGCAGCCGATCGATCGTACCCACAAAAAACCGGTTGTAGTTTTTGGTCGTCAGCCCGCAGATGTCGCGCCGGAGAATGTAGCTTTCGAGCACCGCAAGCGCGCCGGACAGCTCGTCGCCGATCTCGGCCTCAGTTGCGAGATACACCACTAGGGGGAGGACGGTCGACACGTCGAACGCGTCGGCAAACAAGCCGAACTCACCAACCGGCTCGTCCTTGTCCGCCTTGAAGATCAGTCTTTCGACGTTCGCCGAAGCTGTGATTGACGCCAGCTCTTCCTCGATGGTTGCGAAGGGTCTCTCGTCCAATATCCAGCGTCGGTAGCTCTCGAAGAGAGTCTCCTTGGAGACGACCGTCGCGCGCTTCATCGAAAGATGGTCGGTCAACATCCAGTCCAGACGATACGCACCCTGGCGACCGCGATAGGCCATGTGGCTCCAGAATGGTCCGTCGAGCGGCAGCCAGTGCTTTTCATATAGCTTGTCGACCACAAGGGATGCCTCGTCCTGGCCCATGCCCTTGGCGCGTTGGAATATAAAATTTCGCATGAGGTCGCCTGGGGTCAGATCGACCCCTCGACTATTCAGGGTTTCAAAGATTGTTTGAGGATCGTCGCCCCCTTCCAGCTCGATCGAGACGACCGCAAGTCCTTCTTTCAGGGATTCGAACAGCTTTTCCAGCAACCCGTCGGCATAGTCATCGCTAAGGCCGACATGCTCTTCGATCTGTTGCCTGAACCAAGCGTATGCTTCGGCAGCTTTGCGAACATAGCCGTCTTCGTCCGGCGGTCGTTTCGCAATCGCATCAAGGTCGGTCCCCTCATCTACGATGTATGCGAATGCACGGCGATCCAGGAGCGATGGCCAGACCTTGAAGCGCTCGGTCGCGGGCTGCTCCATAATCCCTTCGTTGAGCAGGTACTTCTGGATTTCATCCGCGTAGGTCGAGCCGTGGGCGCGTGCCACATCGCGCAGAGCCGCGAGCAGGAGCTGGAACGTGGTGAGGCGCTGCTGCCCATCGATCACCTCGTAAGCCTGAACCTGCCGCCCGAACGTCTTGATCTGAGAGATGACCATAGCGCCCATGAAGTGGGGCGACATTGCCGCACGGTTTTCAAGCAGCCGCTCGTTCGCGCGACGAATGTCTTCCCATAGAAGGGCCAATTGCGGCTCGACGCTCCAAGCGTATTGCCTCTGATACAGAGGAATGAGGTAGCGCTTCTTGCCGTCGAACAGTTCGATGATGGAACGAGTGTGAGGCTTCAATTTGGCGCACCCCCAAGCCGAATCGAAAATCCTTGCAAAAGTCACGCCTTATCGAGTGACCGTCAATGGCGCTTCTGCTGAATCCGATTTATCAGTTCGCGAACATCTGGATCGTTCAGCGGGTCCCTCGCCTCCTTCAAATTGAGCCCGCGAATAATTTCTCCCTGCCGGTGCACCGGTATGCTCCCGTAGTTTGTCAGCGTGGTAAGCACCTGTTCGTGTCCCAGGTTCTGAGACCAAGCCTTCATCTGCTCGGGCGTGACATTCAGCGACATGGCATAGCGCACCAGCATGTCGCGGAAGCTGTGCGGATTGAAATAAGGTAATCCGGCACTTTCGAAAGCGCGGCGAAAGATTTCGCGGATCGGCTGTGTCGACTTCCAGCCTTGGCGCCCTAGGCCAATGGGCTCGAAAGCCCCATTCTCGCCGATCCCCATCGAGGTCGTCGGGAACAACGGATCAGCAGGCGCCCAGAGTTGTTGCTCGCGCAATTCCTCAACCCACTCTGTCACAATCTCCAGCGCTCCCTCGACCACTGGCATGAACCAGGTGCGGAAGCTCTTGCTGAATTTCGTGCGCACGTGCCGCGCGTCTTGCTCAACGTAGCCTTCCCTCAGATTGACGTGGCCGATCTGGAAGCTGGCGAGCGCATTGACGCGAGCCGCAGTGAGGGCAGTGAACGCCACCAGCGCTCGGTCGCGCCGGTCCAGCACGATTTCGCCGGGCATCATCTTAAGCACGTGCTCAACCTGCTCTACGCTGGGAACGTTCTTCTCGCGCTGCGACCGCGCAATCGTTGCATCTTTCTCGCTCTGACTGAAATAGTCCGCGTCGGAGTACTGGAGCTTCGAGCGATACCCCGGCTCACGGCTCAGCCATTCAAAGAACGCCTTCAGGTCGCGCAGGATGGATGCGATCGTTGCCTTGCTCAGCCTTTCGCCCGTTCTTCCGTTCAGCTGCTCGCTCAGGCGTCGCTTGAAGGCGACTGCCTGCTCTTTGTGAAACTTTCTGAAGTCCTTGTGCCCAGTAGAAACTTCGAAACGAGCGAGCGCCATTGCAGCACGGTCGATGGTCGCCTGATCGCGTCCTTTCGCCTCGCGCAGGAAGGCGAAGTATTCACGCTTGATCCGCTCGTTTGCGGCGTTGTGCTTTGCCATGATCTAGTCTTTCTCGTTCAAGCCACAATTCAGGGAGGGATCGGCCTTCCCACTTAGGCTTGCGGGAGCCTGCGAATGTTGGACTGTGCATCCGCGCATGATCCGCGGGATGTCGTCTTCTCGTACGCGCCGGTGCATCGTCCCCTGACAGCTTTCGCAAACGGCCCCGAGATTGCCGGTGCCATGCCTCATTGGGACGTAATCCACTAAGCCGAGGAGAGGCCTGCGCGGCTGGCGACAGCGGAAGCAGTACAGTGTACCTGGCGGACAAGGCCGCTTCGAGCGGGCATGGCGCTTGGATAGAAAGTCGCGGACAGTAGCGCCCTGGAACAGCGTCGGGCGGCTGCCGTCGATTGCCTCCAGCCCCTCGCGTTGCCAGTTGCGCACTGTATTCTTGTGCACGCCCAGACAGGTCGCGAGTTCGGTGGCCGTGTAGCTGAAGTGCTGCTTGACCTTGTAAAGATTGGCGCGGCGGCCAGGCACTGGCCTAGTCCAACTCATCCATCAGCCGCTTGATCGATTCCGCCTTGATCAGTGTCCGTCGGCCCAGCTTGAAAGAGGCGAGCCGCTGGTCGGCCAACATCGCGTAAATTGTCGTCCGACCTACGCTGAGGGCGCGAGCAGTTTCGTTGATCGAGTAAGCGAATTTTTCCATTGCCAGTGCTCCAATAGCTGGCGGGTGCCAGCGGACACCGGCAATCATGGAGGTGATCTGCGACCCAGTCGGACGATTAGGCCGAAATCGGGCCAGAAATTCCGTGCGGGCGAGTTATCAGCCCTCGCTCATTCTTTGCGTGATTCATCCCAAATGAGTTTGGCAAAAGGGCGAACGGTGCTTTCACTGGGTTCGTCATCGCCGGTCGCGAGAACGCGCATCAGTGCCTGCTCTACGTCTGCCTGGACCTTGGGCTGGAGATCGCCCCGTTCAATGAGGCCGTACACACTGACCACAGCTTTCGGCCAATCGTACTTCGGCCTTCGCCCTCCTCGCGGCGCGGTCGTGTCACCATCCGATGTAGACTCTAAAGTGTGGAAACAGGCCTCAATGCTTTCGCGCAGAAAGTGAACATCGTGGGCCTCGATCAGGCGTGACCCGACCGGTGAAATACCCTCACCCACGAATCGCCCGATTTCCCAAGTCGTGCCCTTCCCACGGGGCCCAGCAAAGCCATCCCAGAACCAAGTGGGAATCTCCCACTCCCTCTCTTCCCAGTCGAATTTCAGGAAGTTGTCGGGATTGGCTACGCCCCTTGCCTCGACCGCTTTCGCCGCAACAAACCCTAGACGTGCTTGTTCGCAAAGGAAGGGTCCGGGGTCCCGCTTCCCGTTTGTAAATGCAACTTTCCGAGCCTCATCGGCACTCATCCAATTCGGGGTTCCCGCGACAGAGAGCCCGCGCACTACCGCAGGACGACGCTCAATTTCGATCATTTCGAGGAGCCCGGAGAGCGGGAAGCGTACTCCAAATGCTTGCCAATAATCCCGACCCTCGATCCACGTCGAGAAGTCTCCCGTTTCCCAGTCCTGCTCAAGAGCTTCATGGCCCTCGCCCCACCAAAACTCCTTCGGAAGCTTCTGAAGGGTCACGCTCTCGTCCCTTCGGTGGGTTGAGTCCGCTCTCGCTGCCATCAGGCCCTTATGCAACCGGGCGCAAAGGCTGTAGGTGCTGATGCCCAGCTCTCGGACCTGCTTTGCGCTCACCCACTGTTCGGCCATGCCCGCCAGTATGCGGCATTGATCCACTGGCTCAAGGCTACGCGCGCGAGCTTTCCCCTATGGGCAACGCCAACGGTTCAGCGCTGCTGACACAATTCGTCGAGATAATCAGACCACCACTGCGCCATTTCGACACGCTCTTTCCAATGCGCCCCCCGATGATACGCCGCACGCACTCTGTCCTCGTCCCCGTGTGCAAGAGCGCGTTCGATGGCGTCGGGGTTCCACTTGCCACTTTCGTTCAACAAGGTCGATGCCATGGCCCGGAAACCATGCGCGGTCATTTCATCGCCGGAGAAGCCCAGCCTCCTCAAGCCCGCGTTGACGGTGTTCTCACTCATCGGGCGGGTGCGAGTGCGAATAGACGGGAACACGTAGCCAGATGGGCCTGTAATGGCGCGTAACTGGCGGAACAGTTCCACCGACTGCCTCGACAGGGGAACATGATGCGCTTTGCGCATTTTCATTTTAACCGCGGGGATAATCCAGAGCCCGGCGTCCAAATCGATCTCGCTCCATTCCGCGTGACGCAGTTCGCCTGGGCGAACGAAAACATGAGCGGAAAGCTGCATCGCCAGCTTGGTCGCAACCTGCCCCTCATAACCGTCAATGGCCCGCAACAGTTCGCCCGCACGCTTTGCTTCAATGATTGCGCCGTAGTGCTTCGGCGTGGGGGCAGTAAGCGCGCCGCGCAGGTCGCGGCTGGGGTCCGATGCCAGCCGCGCTGTCGCGACCGCATAGCGGAACACACGACCCGATAGTTGCAACACCCGGCGCGCGGTTTCGTAATTGCCTTTGGCTTCGATTCGACGAAGCACGGCCAAAAGGTCTGCCGGACCAATCTCGGATACAGGCAAACGCGCGATCATCGGCCCCATGCGAGATATGTAGTATTCGCTTTTATCTGCGGTGGAGGGCGAGAGCCCCTCGCGCCTCCGCTTGTCGAGAAACTCCTTGGCGATTTCGCCGAAGGTGTTGGCAGCAGAAACCCTAGCCCGATGCTTGGCCTGTTGCTTCTCCCGTGCCGGGTCTTTGCCCACGGCGACCAACTCGCGCGCCTCATCACGCCGCTTCCGCGCGTCGCTCAGGCTGATTTCAGGATAGGCCCCGAATGCCAGCTTCTTTTCTCGGCCATCCACTCGATACTTCTGCCGCCAAAGCTTCCCGCCCGAAGGCGTGACAAGCAGGTAGAGTCCGCCGCTATCGGAAAGTTTGTATTCCTTCTCGCGCGCTTTCGCGTTTCTGATCGCTGTGTCAGTAAGCACCATAGTGGGGGCCTTTCCAAAGCCCCTGGTTTGAAAAGGCCCCGATAAGGCCCCCATTCCGGGGTGGCTGTCAGCGGACGAAGTTGAACGCCTGCGAACTCATAGGCCCAGAATACCTTGATTTTCTGCGGCTTGTCCAGCCGAACGTGAACGCCGGTGAACAAGAATATGGTGGGCGGTGACGGGCTCGAACCGCCGACCCTCTCGGTGTAAACGAGATGCTCTACCAACTGAGCTAACCGCCCCACGGCAAGTCGCGCGATGTAGCGGGTTTGCGGCTCAGATCAATCGCAACCCTTTAGACGCACTTCGAGCGCAGCAAGCCGCTCGCGACGTCCGGATTGAACCGTGCTCGCCGTGAACCTCCACCTAGGGTAGAACAGGCAGCGCGAGGATCGTTGCCGCCAGGAGAAAACCCTATGCGCTCACCCGCACCCCTGTTTGCCGTCGTTCTGGCGGCGGCCGCTCCGCTGGGTTCGGCTGTGGCCCAGCCGGCCGCCGAGACCGTCTCGGTCGAATTGTCGAACTTCAAGTTCACCCCGGGCCAGTTGCGGCTGCAGCATGGCCATACCTACCGCCTGCATCTGGTGAATGCGTCGAGCGGCGGCCACGATTTCGCCGCGCCCGAGTTCTTCGCCGCCAGCACCGTCGACCCGGCCGACCAGGGCAAGGTCAAGGGCGGCAGGGTCAAGCTGTCGGGCAGGCAGTCGGTCGACATCACCGTGACTCCCGGCAGAGCGGGAACCTATCCGCTCAGTTGCACGCATTTCCTGCATTCGAGCATGGGGATGACCGGCCAGATCGTCGTCGGATAGGGCCCGCAAAGGCGGTCAGAAGCTGCAGCTGGCGCCGACGGTGAGCGCGGTGTGCGTGCGAATGCCGAGGCGATAGGCCTCGTTGCCGGGGACACGGCCGGAGAGCGCGGCATGAAGCTCGAAAGCGCCGATCTGGCGCGATGCGCCGAGGCGCCAGTCGAACAGCGAGGTGTAGGGCGCGTTCGCCTCGAGCAGTTCGAGCGCGCCGGCATGGGCGGTGAGCCGCCATCCAGGGGCGGGCTCGATCGTCCCCTCGAGCTGGCCGTAGAGTGAAGGGGACCCGGTTCGGCCATATTTTGGCGAAGCGAACAGATAAGCCGAAACCGGGCCGTGCGTCGCGCCGACGTACGCTTCGTTGCGGCTGTAGCCGAAACCTTCGGGATAGGGGGCCTTGAAGTCGTCGCGCGCGACGCCGACGTCGATCGTCCACAACGGCCCGAGATTGGCCGCATAGCCGGCGTCGATCTGATAGCCGAGGTAGCGCAGGCCATCGGTGTCGGACGCGACGACGCTGGCGGACCCGTCGGCGTAGACTCCGCTGCTGTCCTCGAAGCCCAGCCGCGCCGAGGCGACCGGGCGCTGATCGCTGACCGAGCGGCCGCGCACCCGGTAATCGCTTTCGACCGAGACCGACCCGGCCAGCTGGGCATGGGCTGAGCCCGGCACGGCTACCGCGGCGATGGCCAGGAGCCCGGCCAGCGCCCGACTGACGGCGGCGGTCACCCCACCGGGCCGCCGGCGGCTTTCAAGGACAGCGCGCCGCGCTGCCGAGCACGGTTTCGCAGGCTTCCACCTTGCCGTCGCCCGAGCGCACCAGGCTGGCGGCAAGCGGCCGCTTGCCCCGCTCGCCGGCAAGCGCGAGGAGTCCGCTGACCTGAGCCACCGCATACGACGTGCCATTGACGAGACCCCATCCCCCTCCCGGCTGCGTGGTCGGCAAGTCTCTACCGGGGGCACCGTACACGCCCGACGGCAGCGAATGAAGCGCCTCGTCCGCGACCGGCACAACGCCGTGCAGCGACGCGGGGAAGCCCCCGCCGGGCTGCGCCTGGTCGTAAGCCGCCACCACCGCGATCTTGCGCTGCATCGCCACGTCGATGAGTTTTTCGAGCAGCTCGTCGCGCGGGCCGCTCAGGCTGAGATTGATCACGTTCGCCTGATGCTCGACCGCGAACTGCAGCGCCTGCGCCAGTGCCAGCGTGCCGCACAGCGTGGCTTTTCCGCCGTTGACCTCGCGACATGCCCGCAGCGCCATCAGTTTGGCGCCCGGCGCGACGCCGGCCATGCCGATGCCGTTCCCTGCCCTGGCCCCGATCAGGCCCGCCACATGCGTGCCGTGGGCCTCGGCGCGGGCCTGCGGTTCGGCGACGAAGTTCTCGTCAGCCACGAACTGGCCCGCGAGATCGGGGTGGGACACGTCGACGCCGCTGTCGACGATGGCGATCTTCACGCCGCGGCCGGTGGCGGAATGCTGCAACTCGCGCAGCTTCCACTCGCTTGCGGTGGGCTGGATGGGATACAGCGGATCGGCCGCCGCAGCGCCCGGCATCGAATACGACGTCATCCGCTGCGACCAGGCAACGCTCGGTTCCCGGGCGACCGCTGCGATCACCGCATCGAGCGATTTCCCCGCGGGCACGAACATCACGTAGCAATCGACGCCGAGAACCGGCATTGGCCAGCTTTCGCGTAACTCGGCCCCGTAGCGGTCGGCGATGTGGCTCGCAGTACGCTTGCGCGCCGCTTGCGACGCGATGTCGCCATAAGCGCCGCCGTATTCCGAACTGCGATGATAGTGCGGCGGGGGCATTTTGAGCATCACCAGGATCTGCCGGTCTTCCTCGCCTACGGTCGAGCCGGGAAGGACGGCAGAGACCGGCGCCGGCGCGGCCATCACGGCAAGCACTGCAAGCAGAAGGCGAAACCAGCGGATCATGGACGCCCGTCGCTCGTGAGCGGTTCGGCCAGAACCACCTGATCGGACAGGCGCAGCGCGCCGATCGCATCGGACGGGCTACGGCCATCGACGCGCAGCACATAAGCGCCCGCGGCGGTGGGCCCATCGACCACGCGCGCGCCTTGCGCCGCAAGCAGCGCGCGCATCTGGCGCTCGCTGGTATCGGGGCGGAACAGCACGACAAGCTGCCCGGCTTTGGACGACGCCGGGGACCCCAGGGTATGGAACGTCTGATCTGCGACCGATGGTTGCCTGAGCGATACCGCCGCCAGTGTCAGCGCGATCGAAGCGGCAATTGCACCGCCGACCGCCCACCCTGCGGGAATGCGACGACGCAGAAGCCCGGAAACTCCTTCGTTGGCACTAGCCGGCGCATCGCCGATCCGCAGGGCCATCGCCTGCCAACCTTCATCGACATGCAAGGGCAGCAAGGCCACGTCGCGCGCCAGGCCGTGCTCGGCGTCAAGGTCCTCGCGGCATTCGGCGCATTGCTGCAAATGCGCCTCGACCCGGGCGGCTTCGTCTGCGGCCAGCGTGCCGTTCACGTGCCACGGCAGCAGCTTTTGCACCGTGTCGTGCTCGCTCGGCCTCAGCGGGAAAATCTCTGCCATTTCGATCGGTCTCCTAGACCCAGTCTTCCAGGCCACCATCGATCAGGCGGCGCAGCTGGCGACGGGCGTGAAACATGCGCGTCTTAACGGTGCCGACGGGGCAGCCGAGAATGCGGGCGATCTCGTTGTAGTCGAGCTCGTGGTAATAAGTCAGGTCGACCACGGCGCGGTGCGCCGGCGACAGTTCGTCCATCGCCTTGCCAAGCAAATCGCGGCGGCGAAACGCGGCGGAATCGTCCTCCGGCCCCTGATCCTCGCTCGCCCGCTCGGGCCCATCAGGGTCTTCGCGGGGGTCGTCAAACTTGCCCAGCGCCTTCATCGCCTTGCGGTACGCGATGGCGAAGATCCAGGTCGACAGCTTGCTGTCCCCGTGAAAGCTGTCGGGCCGCTGCCAGACGACCATCAGCGTGTCGTTGAGCACTTCCTCGACCATTTGCGGTCGACGCACGAGGCGCAGCAGGAAGCGCGTGAGGCGCGGATGATAGATCCGATAGAGCGCTTCGAACGCGGTCCGGTCGCCGCGCCGGACCTTGTCGAGCAGCACCAGCTCGCCGGCGTTCGAGCCGTGCGAGACTGGCCTTTTGCGCGCGGTAATGGCGTTCCTCTCGCTCAAGTTCGATTCTCGATGCCCAAGTTGCCTGGGGTGGGTCCGCCCGGAAGCGCATGAGGTTCAACCCGTCAGTCGGTGCAGCCTAACAGATCAGCGCGGTCTCGCGCAGCGTCAATCGAGCGTCGTGCGCGAGCGCGCGACCGTGAGCGTAGCGGCAACGAGCAGGAAGCCCACCAGAACAAGGATGTCCGGCGTCATGTCGCCGAGCACCTGCCCCTTGAGCAGCGCGCCGCGGATGATGCGCAGGAAATGCGTGATCGGCAGCAACGTGCCGATCGCCTGCGCCCATTTGGGCAGGCCCTGGAACGGGAACATGAAGCCCGACAGGAACAGCGACGGCATGATGTAGAAGAACGACAGCTGCATCGCCTGCAACTGGCTGCGCACCAGCGTCGAGACCAGGTAGCCGAGCGAGAGGTTGCAGGTGATGAACAACACGATGCCGAGCGCCAGCGAGAGCCAGCCGGCCGCGGTGTGCGCCAGCGGAATGTGGAACAAGAGGCGCGCCAGGGTGAGGACGACGGTCGTTTGAATCAGGCCGACGGCGATGTACGGCAATAGCTTGCCGACCATCACCTCGAACGCGGTCGCGGGCGTCGCCAGCAGGCTTTCCATCGTCCCGCGCTCGACCTCGCGGGTGACCGCCATCGCGGTCATCATCACCAGAGTCATAGACAGGATGATCGCCAGCAGGCCGGGCACGATGTTGTAGGCGTTGATCGCTTCGGGATTGTAGAGGCGATGGATCACCACCTCGAACGGCGGCTGGCCCTGCTGCATGGCCGCGGGGCCGACGAGATCATGCTTCAGCGCTTGCGCCGGCAAGGCCGCCACCGCCTGGGCGACACCCGAGGCGGCGATCGGGTCGCTGGCGTCGACGTCGGCGAGAACCTGCGCGCGCTCGCGCTTGAGCAGCTTGTGAGTGAAATCGGGCGGGATCGTCAGCGCCAGGGTGATCGAGCCGCGCCGCATCAGGCGATCCATCTCGGCCTCCGAGCTCGGCTCGTGCGTCACATCCACGTAGCTGCTGTTCTGCAGCGAGGCCACCACCGCATCCGCCATCGCGCTGTGATCGTAGGACACCACAGCGGCCGGCAGGTGCCGCGGATCGGTGTTGATCGCGTAACCGAACAGCAGCAGCTGCACGAGCGGCAGCATCAGGATCATGCCGTAAGTGATCCGGTCCCGGCGGAGCTGGGTAAACTCCTTGATCATCACCGCGGCGATGCGCGATAGCGAGAGGTCCTTCATGCCGCGTACCGATCGTCGGGCCGGTCGGCCATCAGCTGGATGAACACGTCCTCCAGCGAAGGTTCGACTTCTGCCCAGCGGTAGGGCTGCTTGCGCCACGGCGCAAGCGCCTGTTCGAGCGCGCGGCGGTCGGTTCCGCTGACGTGAACCGAGGCGCCGAACGCGGAGGCGCTGAGCACGCCCGGATGGCCTTCGAGCTGGTGCGCCACGCGGCTGATGTCGGGCCCCTCGCCATTGAAGGTGACCAAGCCGGAGTTGGCGATGATCTCGTCGGCCGTACCGCGCACGATAAGGCGGCCGTTGAGGATGTAGCCGATGTCGTGGCAGCGCTCGGCCTCGTCCATGTAATGGGTCGAGACCAGCACCGTCAGGCCGCGGTCGGCGAGCCCATGGATCTCGTCCCAGAACTCGCGCCGCGCCTGCGGGTCGACCCCGGCGGTGGGCTCGTCGAGCAGCAGCAGCTTCGGATCGTGCAGTGTGGCGGCGGCCAGCGCGAGGCGCTGCTTCCAGCCGCCCGAGAGGGCGCCGGCCAGCTGCGTGCGACGGTTCTGCAGCCCTAGTTGCTCGAGCGCCTCGGTCACCCGCTGGCGCCGGTTTTCGAGGCCGTAGACCCGGGCGATGAACGCCAGGTTCTCCTCGATCGTCATGTCCTGGTAGAGCGAGAAGCTCTGCGTCATGTAGCCGGTCTGGCGCTTGATCGCGTCGGTCTGGGTGCGGAAGTCGAGCCCGAGCACCTCCCCTTCGCCGCTATCGGGCGTGAGCAGGCCGCACAGCAGCCGCAGCGTGGTCGTCTTGCCGGCGCCGTTGGGACCGAGGAAGCCGGTGATCCTGCCTTCGCCGACCTCGATCGAGACGTCGCGCACGACATGCTTGTCGCCGAAGCTCTTGTTGAGCCCGCGGACGTCGATCGCGGCGGTCATCGCCGGGGCAAGTCGCCGGCGCTCGGCGCAACGTCGACCGGCTGGCCTGGAATGAGCGCCCGCTCGTTCGACGGCAACGCTTCGACCATGAATACCAGCTTCTGCCGCGCATCCAGGCTGTAGATCACCGGTGGGGTGTATTCGGGCTCGCTGGCGACGAAGCTGACTGTGGCGGTCAGTCCCGAAGCGCAACCGTCGCAGGCGATCGCCACCTTGCGGCCGGGCTTGTAGGCGCTGACCAGGGCCTCCGGGATAAAGAACCGCACCTTGACCTGTCCGTCGGGCACGATCGACACGACCGGCACGTTCGGCGGCACCGTTTCGCCCGGCTTGAACATCACGTCCTCGATCCGGCCCGGGCCGGGGGCGACCGGGGCGAGTTCGCCCAGCTGGTACTTCGCGGTGGTGAGCCCGGCTTGCGAACCGCGCACTTGCGCCTGGGCGGCGTTGATCGCCGCGGCCGCCGTGCCGAGTTGCGCCCGTGCGGCGTCGCGCCGGCTCAGCGCGGCCTGGTAGGCAGCGCGGACCTGGTCGATATCGACTTGGGCCACCGAGCCGGGCTTTTCCGCCTGCGCCCCAGTCAGCCGCTTCAATTCGGCGCCCTGCTTGTCGGCATCGGCCTGGGCGGCAGCGAGGTCCTCGCGCGACTTCGCCAGCGCCGAGCGCTGCTGGCTGACTTGCGCCTCGTTGGCGCTGATCTGCGCCTGCGCCTGCTCGGTCCCGGCGGCGCGCTGCGTAGGGTCGACCTGGAACAAGGCCGCGCCTGCCGCGACGCGCTGCCCGCGCACCACCGCCACGCTCGCCAATGTCCCGGCGACCGGCGAGGTCATGTAGATGTCATCCGCGACGACGTAGCCGGTGAAGACCTCCTTCTTCCCGTGGCCGTGGCGCAGCAGCAACCACGCGACCAGCGCGATGATCGCCAGGACCACGACAATCGCGACCGTCTTGGCCGGGAAGCCGCGCCTTTCGGGCGGAAGGGGTTCAGCTGCTTCGGCCACTCGCCGGCTCCTCCTGGTTGACGCGGCGTTCGTCCCAACCGCCGCCGAGCGCCTTGTAGAGCGCCACTTCGTCCTGCGCTGCCGCGGCCTCGGCCTGCGCCAGCGCGTCGCGGTCGGCGAGCCACGCCTGGCGCGCCTGCAGCACGTCCGCCATCTGCACCAGGCCGTTGCGCTGGCGCACTTGCGCGGTGTCGGCGGCGTCCTGCGCCGCGGCGGCGGAGGCCTGCAGGTCGACCACCTTGCGGCGGTCGGCGTCGAGGCGGGTTAGCGCATCCTCGACATCGCGCAGCGCGCCGAGCACGGCCTTCTGGTAGGCGATCAGTGCTTCGTTCGCCTGCGCCTGGCGCAAGGTTACGGTCTCGCGTTTGCCGCCGCCGATCAGCGGCAGCGAAAGCCGCCCGGACCCGGTGGCGAAGATGCTGTCGGTTTCGAGCAGCGTCGCCAGCGCGCGCGAGGCGAGCTGCAGCGCGCCGGTGAGGCTGAGCTTGGGATAGAGGTCGGCCGTGGCAACCCCGATGTCGGCGGTCGCCGCCGCGAGGTTTCGCTCGGCGGCGCGGATATCGGGCCGCCGCTGGAGCAGCTCGGACGGCAGGCCCGGCGGAATCTCGATCGTCGCGGGCACGACGGCGGGTGCCTGCCCGAGTTGCCCGGACAGGGCCGCGGGAGCAAGCCCGAGCAGGGTGCCGAGCGCGTGGACATGAGCGTCGGCCTGGGCCAGCAATTCCGCGCGCTGGGCCGCAGCCTGCTCGAGCGTGCGCTGCTGCCGGCGCTCGTCGATCGTCGTGACCAGGCCGTGCTTCGTTCGCACCGCGATGAAATCGAGCAGCTCGCGCTGCGAGGCGAGCGTCTGGTCGGCCAGCGCGATCTGCCGCTGCAGCGCGCGGTATTGCTGGTAGGTCCGGGCGACTTCGGCGGCGAGCATGACCTCGGCATCCCGCTGGTTCCACACCGCCGCCTCGGTCCGCGCGGCGGCGGCTTCGTCGGCGCGGCGCTGGCCGCCGAACAGGTCGATCTCCCACGACGCGTCGAAGCCCGCCTGGAACGTCGCGAAGGCTTCGCCCGGCGACCCGATCGGGCCGGGATTGCCGGTCGATCCGCCGCCGAGGTTGGCTAGCCCCGCCGGCAGTGCGTTCTTGCTCAACCGCGAGTACCCGGCCTGCGCGTCGGCGTTGACCGAGGGGCCGCCGTGGGCGCGCACCACGGCTTCCTGCGCGCGCGCTTCGGCGACGCGGGCGGCGGCTTGGCGGACGTCGAGGTTGCCGGCTTGCGCGCGGGCGATGAGGTCATCGAGGATCGGGTCATCGAACGCCGCCCACCAGCGGCCGATATCGGATGCAGCGGCGCTGGGCCCGCTCGAATATGAGGCCGGGACGGCCACGGCAGGCGGCCGATAATTCGGCCCCACGGTGCAACCGCCGAGCAGGAACAGTGCCGCGAGCGGTCGGAATCGCCTCACCATAGGCGACCACATCCGCTTTATTGACCTGGGGGTCAATAGGTTTCATGATACGCGCATGGCGAAACAACCGCCCGCGCCGCCGCCACCTCCGCGCCGCCGACAGCGGCGCAAGGACGCGCGGCCGAGCGAAATCATCGAGGCGGCGATCGAGCTGTTCGGCGAGCGCGGCTTCGGGGCGACCCGGCTGGAGGACGTCGCGCGGCGCGCGGGCGTCGCCAAGGGAACGGTGTTCGTCTATTTCGCGAACAAGGACGAGCTGTTCCGCGCGGTGGCGCAAACTGTGCTGACCTCGCATCTCGAGCGCCTGCGCGGGGTCGTCGCCGATCTCGATCGCCCGGTTGCCGAGCTGGTGCCGCAATTGCTCGCGCAAGCCTCGCTGCTCGGGTCGACCCGGCTGCCGGCGATGATGCGCCTGCTGATTTCGGAATCGCGCGCGTTCCCCGACCTCGCCCGGGTCTGGTATGACGAAGTCGTCTCGCACGTGCTCGGGTTGCTGACCGCAGCGGTCGCCCGCTCGCAGGAGCGCGGCGAAGTCCGCGCGGGCAACCCGCGGCTGATCGCGTTCTCGATCATGGGCCCGATGCTTGCCGGCGTGCTTTTCCGTGAGGTCTTCGGGAACACCGGCGCCGCCTTGCCTGACCTGCCGGAGCTCGCGGCGGAGCATGCGCAAACGGTGTTGAACGGAGTGCTCCTGCCCGGACGATCGGGCGAGAGCTAGATCACCTTCGGCCCGCGGCCCAGTTCGGCAAAGTAGCGGGCCATCGCGTCGGCCGCCGGATTACTCAGCGCAATGAAGGCGCGGCGGCGGTCGGCATCGTCCTCCACGCGCTCGAGCAGGCCGGCTTGCGTCATCTGTCCGATCCAGCGCAGCGCCGTCGTCGGCGGCACGCCGCTGGCAATGCACAGCGAGGTGACCGAAACGCGCGTGTGCTCGACACGCGCGGCGGTGAGGTCGAGCAGGATGTCCCACGCCGGATCGGCGAACAGTTCGCCGTCGAAGAACTTCGCCCGCGTCTGCCGCTGGCGAATGATCGTGCGCACGAGGGCCGGGTCAGGCAGCGGCGGCCGCGGCGCGCGAACGAGGCGGTCCTGGGCCGGATCGCCGTCGGGGCCGGAGTAGGCCGGTGCCGGGCTTTCGAACCGGAACGCCGCCGCATTCCAGCGAGGCCCGGGCTCGTCGCTGCCGAGCCGTTCGAGCCGGGCGGCGATCTCGCCGACCTGCTCGGTCAGGCGCAGCAGGGTCAGCCGTTCGTCCTCGGCCAGCTCGCGCAGCCGCAGGTTGGGCACGCGTGCGAGCACCCTGCCCAGCGCTATGACGCGTTCGGCACGCGAGGGATCGACGAGGATCTGCGGGGCGGACTGATCGCAACAGGCGAACACGTCGTCCAGCGCACCCACCGTGGTCGAGATCACCAGGTGCGCACCCGACCGTGCTGCCCGCACGTCGAGCCGGCTGAGCGCGGCCATCTCGGCCCCGCTGACCTCGGGACAATCGAGAAGCACGATCTCGCCCAGCGCGCCGGGCTCGCCTTCGAGCAACGCGGCCACCGAACCGCACTCGCGAACTGTTAGCCCGGCGGCGGCGACATCGAAGCGGATCTCGTCGCGAACGTATCCGCGATCAGCGAAAATGGACGCCGAGAGCGGCAGGCCGGCCGCATCGTTGGCGGGCTGGTAGACAAAATCGGCTTGCGGCATGACGGCCCGGGCTCCCTGACTCGGCAAGGGAATCGCCTAGAACAAAACAGGATCAGCGTCAAGTTTGTTCCGTTTTCGTTCGCCGAACGCGGGATCGGTCAAGCGTTCCCCACCACGAAGCATGCGGCCGCCACCAGCATCCCGAGAAAGCGGTTGGAGCGGAACCGTTCGAGGGCGTTCGCGGAATCCGCCGGATCGAGCGTAAGGGCTTGCCACAGCAGATGAACCGCTGCCGGGAGGAGAGCCAGCATCGCCAGCGGATCCTGTCGAACCCACCAGACCGCAAGGCCCCAGAAACCGAGCGCCAGGACGTAGAACGCCAGCACCCCGGTTTTCACTTTGCCGCCCAGGCGCAAGGCGCTCGACCGAATCCCGACGAGCGCGTCGTCCTCGCGGTCCTGCAGTGCGTAGATCGTGTCGTAGCCGACGCACCAGAAGATCGCTCCGGCCCACAGCGCGAACATCGCCTCGAGCCGGTCCGAACGAAGCGCGGTCCAGCCGACCAAAGCGCCCCAGGTGAACACCAGTCCGAGCCAAGCCTGCGGCCACCAGGTGATCCGCTTCATGAACGGGTAGACTGCGACCAGCGCGAGGCTGCCGAGTGCGACCAGTTCCGCCTGCCAGCGCAACTGCAGCAGCACCACCAGACCCACCGCGCACAACACCAGCAGCCACGTCCACGCCGCCTTCGCGCCCACGCGCCCGCTGGCCACCGGCCTGACCGCCGTGCGCGCGACTTGCCGGTCGAGCTCGGCATCGACGATGTCGTTGTACACGCAGCCCGCCCCGCGCATCGCGATCGAGCCGGCGAGCAGCCACGCGACGAGCGCGAACTGCCAGCCCGCACCCGCGAGCCACACGCCCCAGGCGCACGGCCAGAACAGCAGCCACCAGCCGATCGGCCGGTCGAACCGCGCAAGCTGGGCGTAATCTCGCCACGGCTGCGGCAAGCGGGCGACGAGACCGCGATGCTCGCTATCGGGGACGATCTCGGCGGCGGACATGCTTGCCCCCTACCCCGCGCCATGGCACCTGCCTAGCCATGCCCGCCACACCCGCCTGGCCCCCGCGCAGCGCGCCGCGCCTGTTCGTGCCGGGGCCATTGTCTGCCGGCTCCGAAGTGACCCTCGACGGCAACCAGGCGCACTATCTCGCCAAGGTGATGCGTGTTTCCGCGGGCGACGCGGTGGTGCTGTGTGATGACCTCACCGGCGAATGGAGCGCCCGCGCGGTTTCGATCGGCAAGCGCGAAGTCGTGCTCGAACCTGTCGAGCGCCTGCGCGAGCGGGAACCAGTGCCCGATTTCTGGCTATGTCCCGCGCTGCTCAAGAAAGACCGCTTCGATCTGGTGCTCGAAAAGGCCACCGAACTCGGCGTGAGCGCGATCCGGCCGGTGGTGACGCGCCGCTGCGTGGCCGACAAGCTCAACCTCGAAAGGGCGCGCTCCATCGTCACCGAAGCCGCCGAACAGTGCGCCCGCACAGCGCTGCCCCAGCTGCGCGAACCGGCGAAGCTGGAGGCGCTGCTGGGCGATTGGCCGGAGGGTCGAGCGCTGTTCTTCGCCGACGAACTGGGCGGAGATGCCGCGGCCGAAGCTTTCGCCGCTCACTGTGGCCCGGCCGCATTGCTGGTCGGCCCGGAAGGCGGCTTCGACGAGGCCGAGCGCACCGCGATCCGCGCCCTGCCCGCCGCGCGTCCGATCTCGCTTGGCCCGCGCATCCTGCGCGGCGAAACCGCGGCGATCGCCGCCACCGCGTTGTGGATGGGTGCGGCGGGCGATTGGCGCAAATAGCGCTGGCGCGAATCCGCGCGCATCCCTAACGGGGCGCTCCGATGAGCACACGGACGGTCTCTCAGGGGGAAGAGCGGCGGATCGAAAGCCGCGAGCAGTTGATCGAGCCGATCGCGGCGGGCGAAAAGGCGCCCGACCAGTGGCGCATCGGGACCGAGCACGAAAAGCTCGTCTACAAGACCGACGGCCACCGCGCGCCGAGCTACGGCGAGCCTGGAGGCATTCGCGATATCCTGCTCGAGCTGCAGGAGTTTGGCTGGAAGCCGGTCGAGGAGAACGGACAGGTTATCGCCATGTCGGGCGACGACGGCACCGTCAGCCTCGAGCCCGCGGGCCAACTCGAGCTCTCGGGTGCGGCCGTCGAAAATTTGCACCAGACCTGCACCGAAACCGGTCGTCACCTGCACCAGGTCAAGGCGATCGGCGAGAAGTTTGGCGTCGGCTTCCTCGGGCTCGGCATGTGGCCCGACAAGGCCCGCGAAGCGCTGCCCATCATGCCAAAGGGCCGCTATGCGATTATGTTGCGGCACATGCCGCGGGTCGGCTCGCTCGGCCTCGACATGATGCTGCGGACCTGCACGATCCAGGTCAACCTCGACTATTGCTCCGAAGCCAACATGGCGAAGAAGTTCCGCACCAGCCTGGCGCTGCAACCGCTGGCGACGGCGCTGTTCGCCAATTCTCCGTTCACCGAAGGCAAACCTAACGGTTACTTGAGCTATCGCAGCCACATCTGGTCGGACACCGATCCGCACCGCACAGGCATGCTCCCGTTCGTGTTCGAGGACGGCTTCGGTTATGAGAGATATGTCGACTACATGCTTGATGTGCCGATGTATTTCGTTTTTCGGGACGGGCAGTACATCGACGCCGCAGGACAGAGCTTTCGCGATTTCCTGAAGGGCGAGCTGCCCGCGCTGCCCGGCGAGCTGCCGCTCGAGAGCGATTGGATCGACCACCTCTCGACCGCCTTCCCCGAGGTCCGCCTGAAGAGCTTCCTCGAGATGCGCGGCGCCGACGGCGGCCCGTGGAACCGCATCTGCGCGCTGCCCGCGCTGTGGGTCGGGCTGCTTTACGATGACGCCGCGCTCGATGCCGCGTGGGACCTCGTCAAGCACTGGAGCATGGATGAGCGCGAGGCTCTGCGCGACGCGGTGCCGAAGCTGGCGCTCGATGCGCCGCTGCCGGGTGGCGGGCGCTTGCTCGACCTCGCCCGCGAGGTGCTGCCGATCGCTCGCGCCGGCCTGTCGGCGCGGGGCAAGCTGAGCACCAGCGGCGACAACGAAACCGGCTTCCTCGAACCGCTCGAGGAAATTGTCGAAAGCGGCAAGGTGCCCGCGCAGCGCCTGCTCGACAAGTTCCACGGCGAATGGGGCGGCGATATCTCCCGCGTGTACGAAGAAAGCTTCTGATGATCGTCGTCAGCGGCCGCTTTCGCCTGCCGGTGGAGCGCATCGCCGAAGCCATGCCGCACATGGCGAAAGTGATCGCCGCCTCGCTCGCCGAACCGGGCTGCCGAGCCTATTCGTACGCCGAGGACGTCTCCGAACCGGGCCTGTTTCGGGTGCATGAGGAATGGGACAGCCGCGAAGCCCTGGAAGCGCATTTTGCTACTGCGCACATGCGCGAATGGCAGCAGGTGCGCGAGACGCTCGGTTTTCACGATCGTGATGTGGGTTCGTTCGAGGCAGGCGCCAAAACGCCTCTCTGATTATTCCGCCGGCTGTACCGCGACCGTTCGCGGCCGTGCCCGGCCCAGCAAGCGCGCTAGCGGTGCAGTGACCAGGCCATGCCGCTCCATCCAAACATGGTATTCGCGATACTTCGCGTCCTCGCGCAGCAGGTGCGCTTCCTCGGTCTTGGCACGCCAGAAGTAGATCGCGCTGACGCAGCCGAGGAACACGGTGTTGCGGATCGTCTCGACCGGCGAATGGGTCGTAACCAGGAACGGCAGCGCCGAGAGCCACCAGAACAGGTTCTTCGACAGGTATGCCGGGTGGCGGCTGAAGCGGTATGGGCCGTTGGTCAGCACCCCGCGATAGGTCAGGTTCGAAAAGCGGATGCCGAAGGCCATCGTCGCCCAGGCGTAGATCGCGGTCAGCGCCGCCAGCAGCCCGGCCCAGGCCCACAGCAGCGCATCGTGGCCGGCGAGCCAATAACCCCAGCCCGGCGTGTTGACCTCGTACTGGATCACCCCGTTGTTGCCCATGAAGGCATAGACGAACGGGGGGTAGCACATCAGCGCGGCGAGCCAGCCGGCGAGGAACGGATTGCCGCTGCGGATGTGCGCGTCGAGCGGGCGCAGAGTCAGCAGGTAGCCGACGGTGCCGATCTGCACGTCGATCGTGAACAGGATGTCGAACAGCGCGTTGCCGGTGCGAACCGGATCGTGGATCACCTGGCTCCAGTCGGCGTTGACGACGGCGCCGAAGCCAGCGGGCAGGATCGAGATCATGAAGGCGGTGAAGAAGCCCTTGATCATCCACGCCCGCCAGTGCTTGCGCACCTCGTGCCCGTCCCATGGCTCGCGGCCGATCAGCATCGCACCGAAATGCCAGGCGTGGTCGCGCGGCTCGACCAGTACGCGGTCGAGCCACAGCACATACGGCACCGACAGCACGAACAGCGGCAGCGCGGCGAAGCCGATCACGTGCATAGCGAACAGGTATTGCCCGTCCCAGTACCAGCGGCCGAGGCAGTAGAAGAAGGCGATCAGCGTCCAGGTCGCCCACAGACCGGCCAGCTTGGTCCCGGAAACATGCAGCGTGGCGCTCAGCGGGCGCCTGCGGGCCCAGTCGATCCCGGTCGAAGGGCGGCGGTGGACCTTGTCGACGAAGACCGACCACGCCGCCATCAACGAACCCGCGAAGGCCATCGCCAGCAGCGCGGCATAAGGCCCCGAAAGGCGCTCGCGCGGGCCCGGGAAGGACAGAAAATCGGCCACCGCGGGCCAGTTGCGGCACAGCACAATCCACGCCGTCAGGCCGGCAAGGCCGACCAGCCCCACCGCACTCGACACGTCGCTCACGGGCGGTGCGCCCGCGCGGTTTGGCTGCGCGCTCATCGCGCCTGCCATAGACGCAAACGGTTAAGCGGCGTGTAACGCGGCGGTGTCAGCGGTAGGCGCGGATCTTGCCGTCGTCGTCGAGGATGTAGAGCGTCTTGTTGGCCACGATCGGCGGCAGGCTGATGCTGCCCTTGAGTTCTTGAAACAGCGTGGGCTGCCCGGTCGTCACGTCGACGTCGTAGACCTGGCCGCGCGAATTCGCGATCCACAGCTTGTTGTTGGCCAGCACCGGTCCGGTCCAGAAGATCGGGTCGCTGTGCTTCTTCTCGTTCTTGAAGTGCGCCAATTGCGTCAGCCAGCGGACGCGGCCGGTGTTGCGGGCAATCGCCAGCAGGCGGCCATCGTCGGTCAGCGTGAAGATCCAGTCGCCGGCGACGTCGGGGGTCGAGATGCCGGCCAGCGACAGCTCCCAGATGCGTTGTCCGGTGACCAGCTCGTAAGCCGCCATGCGGCCGCCCTGGCCGAGCGCATAGACCCGGCCGTTGTCGATGATCGGATCGGCATCGACGTCGGTCAGGGTACTGACCGAGGTCGAGATCGAAGTCCGCGCCAGCGCGTCGGACCACAGCACGCGGCCGTTCTCGTAGCGGTAGGCGACCAGTTCGCCGGTGCTGTAGCCGGCGATCACGGTGCCCTGCGCGGCGGCCGGAGCGGCGACGCCGAACACGCCCTGTTCGCCCGAGGCCGCGACGTCCTGCCACAGCAGGTGCCCATCGGCCATGTCGAGCGCGACGATCTGGTTGTCCTGGGTCATCGCGTAGACCGCGTTGAACGCTACGGTCGGCGATCCGCGCAGCGGCCCCTCGGGCTTCACGCGCCACTTCTGCGCGCCCGTGGCGGCGTCGAGCGCGACCACGTCGCCCGACCCGCTCGTCGCGTAGACCATGCCGTCGTGGAAGGTCGCGCCGCCGCCGAAGGCAGTGTTGCGCAAGTCCTTGGTCACGTCGAGCTGGTAGACCCAGCGCTTGGCACCGGTGTTGGCATCGAACGCGTTGACCGCGCCCTCGGTGTCGACGACGTATAGCAGGCCGTTGCCTACCACCGGCGCCGCCGCGAGGCGCGCCTTCGGTTTCGTTCCGGCGATCGACGCGGTCCACAGCGGTTGCGGCGCGTCGCCGAGCTGCAAGTGGCCGAGACTCTTCGATTCCGAGCCGCCCGCGGTGCCCCACTCCGCATTAAGCTGCGGCGGGGGGAGGACCACCGTAACGCTGGCCAGCGTGGGGTCGGGCGAAACGTCGTTCGAGACGTGCGAAAGGACGGGAATGCGATTGCCGACCGTCGGCGTGGCCGGCTTGTGCTTGCCGCCGACGGCGCTGCAGCCCGCCAGCAGCGCCGCGATCGCCACGGTGACGCCGGCGCGCCGAGCGAATTTCGAAAGGGTCGTGCCCGTCATTATCCAATCCATCATTGTGCGCCTGCCGCGGCGGGGCCTGAGGCGCGTTGGTCGGCCAGCACCTGGTCGACATCGGTGACCGCGTCGTAGCCCATCTCGCCGGCCAGCTGCCGGGCGCGCGAACGCACCGACTTCGGCGCATCCTCATCCTTGGCGATCGAGGCGAACAGGGGCCCGGCGAGGTCCTTCTTGCCCTGCTTCATGTACGCGGCGGCGAGCAGCTCGCCGGCGCTGCCGAACCAGGGATTGCCCGGTTTGGCGAGCGGCTTCATGCGGGCGATCACGTCGTCCGGCTTCATCGTGTCGAAGCTGGCCGAAACGCCGCGGATCGCGGCGAGGTTGCGGAATTCCTGCGGCGCGTCCTTGTCGTCGGCGAGCTTGAACAGCAGGGTAGTCGCGTGGGCGTTGTCGCCCTTGGCGATCATCAGCCCGGCCTGCAGCATGGTCGCCCCGGCCGCGGCCCCCGGGGTGCCCTTCTGGGCGATCGGGACCAGCGCCGCATCGGCCTTGGCGGCGTCGCCGGCATCGATCTGATCGAGCGCCTGGACGTACTCCTCGGAAACCTTTTCCTTCTGCGCCTCGCGATGATCCTTCCACCACAGCCAGCCGCCGAACAGGGCGAGGCCGACGACGACGAGCACGGCGATCAGTTTGCCGTATTGCCTGAAGAATTCGGTCGCCTCGTCCTGGCGAACGGCTTCGTCGACTTCGCGCAGGAGAACGTCCTGCTCGGCCGCGCGGCGGACTGCGAGCTTGTCGGCATCGGGGGAGTCGGAAGTCGGTGTCAGGGCCACGGGGGGCTTTCCGCAAAAAGGGCTGCGATTTCGGTTGCGGCGGCTGTTTAGCCGATGAGGGCCGCAATTCAATTGCCGATTGCCGCTGTGTCCCCGGCGAGGTGAACCATGAGTTAAGCGAACTTGCGGCCCATCAGGCCCCAGTAGAGCGACTTGTAGCGCTGGATCATCGCCGCCTCGTCATATTCCTTGCGCGCGCGGGCCCGGTTGGCCTCGCCGATCCGTTTGCGCAGGGCCGGGTCAGCGGCGAGCGTGGTGAGCGCGTTGCGCAAAGCGAGGTCGTCGCCGGGCGGAACGATGAACGGGGTGTTCTCCTCGGCCACCATCCTGATCACGTCGCCGACCGCGGGCGCGGCGACCGGCAGTCCCGCGGCCATCGCCTCGACCACCGAGATCGGGAACTGCTCGCTCTGTGACGACAGCGCGAAGATGTCGAACAGGCCGACCAGCCCCGCGGGATCGGCGACGAAGCCGGGCAGGTGCACGCGGTCGTCGATGTGCTTTTCTTCCGCCCGCGCCAGGATTGCCTCGCGCTCGGGCCCCTCGCCGGCCATCACCAGCTGCCATTCGTCGCTCAGCCAGACGGCGGCATCGACCAGCGCCGTCAGGTTCTTGACCTTGCGCAGGCCGGCCAGCGTGCCGACCCAGGATTCGCCCTTGCGCTTGATCAGCCCGGGCAGCGCGTCGGGCTTCGGCTTTCTGGCGTAAGCGCGCGTGGGGATGCCGTTGGGTATTCGCCGCACGCGGGTGCGCGGCTGCAGCCATTCCTCGAGCGCGATCCGCTCGAGTTCGTGCGACGGCACGACCAGCGCCGAAGTGCGCCCGAGCGCGATGCGGCGGTAGAAGTTGCGGCTCTTCTTGCGCTCTGCCGCCTCGTCTGCGTTGAAGCCGTCCTCGTGATGCACCAGCGGCGGCAGGTGATAGACGTCGGCGAACAAGGTGTGCGCCAGGACGGCGTCGATCGCGCCCCAGTTGTAAGTGCAGATGAGGTCGTAGCCCTGCATCGCCGCGGCCATCGCGTTCAGCCGCCACGGCCACGGCTTGCCCTTCAGGTTGGGAAACTTGGCCCACACCACCATCGGCTCGATCAGGGCGGCGGCGCCGCGCTGGTTGGGCTCTCCCGAGACCAGCGCGTTGAAGGCGGAGGAGCCGAACGCGTTGATCAGCCGCACGCAGCGCAATTCCTTGCCGCCGGGATCGAACGACGAATGGATGTGCAGGATACGCGGCACCGCGCCCGATTCCCGGCTCACGCGACCTCCGCCAGCAGCGCGGCGATCGCTTTCTGCGCTTCGGGTTCGCCAAGGGTGGGGACGTGGCCGACGCGCTTCACGGTGATCGCCTTCAGGCCGGGCATTTCCATCTTCATCGCTTTCACCGTCGAGGCCGCCAGCAGGTCAGACAGCTCGCCGCGGATCACCAGCGTGGGAATTCCGGACAGCGCGCGAAAGGCCGGCCACAGGTCGAGCGCGGCGTTGGGCGCGGAATTGAACGGCTCGGCGATCTTCATGTCGTAGTCGAACACGATACGGCCGTTGCCGGCCACCACCATCACGCGCTTGGCGTAAGCCAGCCAGTCGGCGATCCGGTAATCGGGGAAGAAGCTCGCCGCCTGTTCGCGCAAGTGCCGGGCGGCGTGCATCCAGGTCTCGAAGCTGCCGCCCTGGCGGACGTATTCGCCGATCCTCTCCACGCCGGAGGATTCCAGCGCCGGGCCGATGTCGTTGAGCACCACCGCGGCGAGCGGCCAAGCTTTAGCCTGTGCCATCTGCATCGCGATGATGCCGCCCATCGAGGTCCCGACGATCGCCACCGGACCGCAGTCGAGCACCCGCAGCAGGGCGACGATATCGCTGACGTAGGTCGCCACCGCATAGCTCATCGCATCGCGGGCGTACTCGCTGTGCCCGCGGCCGCGCATGTCGGGAACGATTAACCGCCAGTCGCCGGCGAAGCGCTCGGCCAGCGGCTCGAAGTCGCGCGCATTGCGGGTCAGGCCGTGCAGGCACAGCAAGGGCGGCTTGCCGGCCGCACCGGCATAGTCGCGGTAATGGAGAGTGAGCCCGTCCTCGCTCTGCCATGTGCCTTCGGAATAGGGCCTCTCGGCCATCTGTCGTGAATTCCCTCGCCTGCGCTTGCGCCGGCCCAGCGGCGCGCCCACTAATGGCCGGATGCGTGCCGAACCGCAACCTGTCCGCTACCGTCCCGATCCGCAAATCCTTGCCCTCGCCGACTGGCTGGCCGACGAGGTCGACCCGGCGCGCTTCCCGATGCACGAGCTGCGCTTCCGCAACCGCAGGTGGGACAAGGCCGTCGGGCTCGGTGACCTCTCGGACGAACAGTGGGTCGCCCACTTCGGCCGCTTCGAGCCACTGCCCGACAACCTGCAGCGTCCTCTCGCGCTGCGTTATCACGGGCACCAGTTCCGGGTGTACAATCCCGAGATCGGCGACGGGCGCGGGTTCACCTTCGCCCAGTTGCGCGACGGTCAGGACCGCCTGCTCGATCTCGGCACCAAAGGTAGCGGGCTCACTCCCTACAGCCGCACCGCCGACGGGCGGCTGACGCTGAAGGGCGCGGTGCGCGAAATCCTTGCGACCGAGATGCTCGAGGCTCTCGGGGTCTATACCTCGAAGACCTTCTCGGTGATCGAGACCGGCGAGGAGCTCGAACGCGGCGACGAGCCTTCGCCGACGCGCTCGGCGGTGCTTACGCGCTTGAGCCATTCGCACATTCGGATCGGCACCTTCCAGCGCCTCGCAGCGCTTGAGGAAGACGAGCACATTCGCGCGCTGGTCGACTATTGCCTGCGCGAATTTCCCGGGCCGCCGGCGCCGGAGGACGCGCCCGGCCGCGAGCAGCCGGCCGCAATCTTGCTGCATCAGGTGGTCGAACGCCTTGCCGATCTCGCCGCGAGCTACATGGTCGCCGGATTCGTCCACGGGGTGCTCAACTCGGACAACATGAACGCGACCGGGGAAAGCTTCGACTACGGCCCGTGGCGCTGGCTGCCGCTGTGGGAGCCGGGCTTCACCGCCGCCTATTTCGACCAGACCGGGCTTTACGCGTTCGGCCGCCAGCCGGAGGCGATCCGCTGGAACCTCGGCCAGCTGGCGATCTCGCTCCGCCGCATCTGCGACGCCGAGCCGCTGGTTGCCGCGTTCAACCGCTACGGCGATTGCTATGCCGAGGCGCTGACGCGGCGCTTCTGCTGGCGTCTTGGCGTCGAGGCCCGTGGGCGCGAGGCGGACAGCGCGCTGGTCGCAGCCGCCGAGAAGACGATGCGCGAGCGCGAGATCGGTCCGGATGAGTTCTTCTTCCGCCATCGCGGCGGGCGCGCAGGGGACAGCGCGCTGGCGGAAGCGCTCGATGGATATAGCGGCGTTGCCGACGAGCATCCGTACTGGTCCGACCCCGCCCCGCAGGCGATGCTGATCGACGAGGTCGAAGCCATCTGGGCCGCCATCGCCGAGCGCGACGACTGGCAGCCGCTCACCGAAAAGATCGCCGCCGTGCGCCGCATGGGCGAGGCGCTGGGCGTTCCTCCGGAGCCTGCCGGGCACGCGGCTTAGCGGGAAATAAACCCTTAGTGGACTGGCGTGGTTAACTGGCCGGGTCTATCTCGCCATACCCATGCCCCCTGCGAATGCGAAAATTGCCACAACCTCGTTGAGCGACGACACGATCATATCCACCGAGCCGGCAACCGGCGCGGAGCTCTGGCGCGGCAAGGTCGGCGATGTCGACGCGACGGTCGACCGTGCCCGCCGCGCGTGGCCGGCGTGGGCCGCCCAGCCGCTGGCCAATCGCATCGAACTGGTCCGCCGCTTTGCCAACGAAGTGCGCAAGGAACATGACAAGTTCGCCGAGCTGATCGCGCGCGAAACGGGCAAGCCGATGTGGGAAGCGCGCAGCGAGGTCGAGGCGGTGATCGCCAAGGTCGAGATCTCGATCCGCGCCTATGCCGAGCGCACCGGGCAGAGGAAGCTCGACAGCGCGCTGCAGGGCACCGCCGCGGTGCGCCACAAGCCGCACGGGGTGATGGCCGTTCTGGGGCCGTACAACTTCCCGGCGCACCTGCCGAACGGGCACATCGTCCCGGCGCTGATCGCCGGCAACGCGGTGATCTTCAAGCCGAGCGAGAAGACCCCGGCGGTCGGCGAATTCCTCGCCCGCCTGTTCAACAAGGCGGGGATCAGCGCGGCGTTGGTGCAAGTGCTGATCGGCGGGCCGGAAGAAGGCAAGGCGCTGGTCGCCCACCCGGGCGTCGACGGAGTGCTGTTCACCGGCTCGGCGCAGACCGGCATCGCCATCAATCGCAAGCTTGCCGGCAACCCCGGCAAGATCGTCGCGCTCGAGATGGGCGGCAACAACCCGATCGTGCTGTGGCAAACGCCAAAGCTCAACGACGCGGCGACGCTGATCGTGCAGTCGGCTTTCACCACCGCGGGGCAACGCTGCACCGCGGCGCGCCGGCTGATCGTGAAATCGAGCCTTTACGACGAGGCGATCGACGTGGTGAAGCGCCTCGCCGGTCGGATCATCATCGGCGCGCCGTTCGACGAGCCGTCGCCGTTCATGGGCCCGGTGATCGACATGGCGGCAGCGGACCAGCTGACCGAGGCTTTCCTTTACCTGATGTCGAACGGCGGCAAGGTGCTCAGCCACATGCGCCGCCCGCACGAGGGATTGCCCTTCGTTTCGCCGGGGATCATCGACACTACCAAGATGGCCGAGCGGCCCGACGTCGAGCTGTTCGGCCCGCTGCTGCAGGTGATCAAGGTCGACAGCTTCGACGAGGCGATCGCCGAAGCCAACAACACCCGCTTCGGCCTTTCCGCCTCGCTGATCGGCGGCACGCCGCAGGAATACAGCCGCTTCTGGGCCAACATCCGCGCCGGGATCGTCAACTGGAACCGGCCGACCAACGGGGCCAGCTCGAGCGCGCCGTTCGGCGGGGTGGGTTTATCGGGCAACCATCGCCCGGCGGCGTTCTATGCCGCGGATTATTGCGCCTATCCGGTCGCCAGCACGGAAATGGAGCAGCCGCGCGCGAGTGTCGGCGTGGGCTTCCGCGAGGACCGCCGGATGCAGCCGCGCTAGGCGGCTCAGCCGCCGTGCGTGATCAGGTCAACGCTGCTGCCGCCGTGCGGCAGGTCCCGGGCAAATACCTGATAGCTGGCATTGCCTTTGGTCCCGCCGAGCACGTCGTCGCCGCTCTGGCGGATGTGCTGGGCTGAGAAGCCGGCGCTGCCGGCGCGGGTGAAGTAGAAGTCGATCACCTCGCTCACCGGGACTGGCGTGATGAAGTTCACCACCCGCAGCGCGCAGGCGCCTTCGTCGGTGCCGGCGGCTTCCTGCACCGCGCCCTTGGGATAGACCGGGAAGGCAGCGGGCAGCTTGGCGGCCCACGCCGCGGTGTACTTCGCCTTGGCCGCGCAATCGCCCTTGCCGCCCGGGCTCGCCGCCAGGCGGGCGGCGAGGTAGAGCTGCGAATCCGGCGGCAACTGGCCAATCACGTCCTTCGCCTCGGGCGCCTTCTTCATCGCTCCGGGCCCGCCGACCAGCGTCAGCGCGGCGGTGCGCGCCGCGGCCAACGCTTCGGCGGACATGTCGGCAGAGGGCACCGTGCCATCGCCGTTGGGCACCGACGCCGCATGGTTGGCGGCGTTCTGATTGGCGAGGTCGGGGTCGGTCAGGACCTGGTCGCCGACCGCGCCCGCCATCGCCGGATCGTCGGCCGTGTGCTTGGCCGGCTGGTCCTTCGCATTGCAGGCGACGAGCATCAGCAGCGGCGCCAGCAGGCTGATCGATCGATAAGTCATGGCAACCCCTTCGTGCGGCTCGCGGAAATTCATCGCGGGCATAGCACAGGCGCCCCATAGCGCATGGCGCAACATCGTCGCGTCCCGATTCGGGATAACTCTCGCGCAAGGGTGAACGCCATAACGAAGCAGGGCGCCCATGCGGTGAAGCATGGACGCCCTGGCGCGGCTCCCGAATTGCGACCCCCGGGAGCCACGCAGATGGCCGCGCCCGACAGGGTGGGGCGCAGGCCAAGCTGGTGTCAGCGGCAGCTGCTGCCGCTCTGCGCGACGCTCTTGCCGAGCAGCGCACCGACCACGCCGCCGAGGAGCGTGCCCGTGGTGTGGTTGTACCCGCCGTCGACCGCGTGGCCGAGCAGCGCGCCGGCGGCGGCGCCGACGATCAGGCCGGTCGTCCCATCGCTGCGGTGGCAGTAGTAGCGGCCGTCGTTGCCGCGCCAGGTGGCGCCGCGGTAGGCGGTCTGCGAGTGATAGTTGCGGCCATAGTAGCGCGTGTCGTAACCGTAGCGATCACGGTTGCTCTGCTCGTAGCGGTTGTAGTGGCTGTAATCGCGCGCCGCGGCGGGGGCCGAAGCCGCCATGCCGGCGGCGGCGAGCGCGAGGGCACTGTTGCGAATGATGGTCTTCATGGTTCTGACTCCTTCGTTGCGTTCAGGTTTAGCGCCATTTTCCTGAACGACAGCGCAACGGAGTTGTCAGAATCATTAACCATCTGTTTTCGCGTGCTTTTTAATTCGAATCGCTCGCTTGCAGCAGCATAACGCGCCGCGTAACTCAAGCCCGATGAGCCGAACGAGGCAGCACTTCGATCGCGCGGGGCTGGCGGCGGCGCTCGGCACGCATGCGGTCTGGGGTTCCATGCCGCTTTACCTTCTGCTGGTGAAGACGGTGCCGGCGATCGAGTTCGTCGCCTGGCGGATCCTGGTGACGCTGCCGCTGTGCGCGGCGATCATCGCCTGGCGCCGCGCCGGCGGCGAGGTTCGCGCGGTCGCGCGCGACCGGCGGGCGCTGCTGACCTTGCTCGCCAGCGCCACGCTGATCGCGGTCAACTGGTTCCTCTACGTGTGGGCGATCGAGAGCGGTCACGTCTATGCCGCCAGCCTCGCTTTCCAGCACATTGGGATCCTAAGCTTAGAATTCCACGTGGACAAGTTGTCGCGGCCGCTTCTATAGTGTCACCTAAATACTAGTGACTCCAGCGTAACTGGACTGGCCACAGTTAGGCCGCAAATGTAATCACACTGGCTCACCTTCGGGTGGGCCTTTCTGCGTTCGCGAGTGGACCCGATAAGCTCATGGAGCGGCGTAACCGTCGCACAGGAAGGACAGAGAAAGCGCGGATCTGGGAAGTGACGGACAGAACGGTCAGGACCTGGATTGGGGAGGCGGTTGCCGCCGCTGCTGCTGACGGTGTGACGTTCTCTGTTCCGGTCACACCACATACGTTCCGCCATTCCTATGCGATGCACATGCTGTATGCCGGTATACCGCTGAAAGTTCTGCAAAGCCTGATGGGACATAAGTCCATCAGTTCAACGGAAGTCTACACGAAGGTTTTTGCGCTGGATGTGGCTGCCCGGCACCGGGTGCAGTTTGCGATGCCGGAGTCTGATGCGGTTGCGATGCTGAAACAATTATCCTGAGAATAAATGCCTTGGCCTTTATATGGAAATGTGGAACTGAGTGGATATGCTGTTTTTGTCTGTTAAACAGAGAAGCTGGCTGTTATCCACTGAGAAGCGAACGAAACAGTCGGGAAAATCTCCCATTATCGTAGAGATCCGCATTATTAATCTCAGGAGCCTGTGTAGCGTTTATAGGAAGTAGTGTTCTGTCATGATGCCTGCAAGCGGTAACGAAAACGATTTGAATATGCCTTCAGGAACAATAGAAATCTTCGTGCGGTGTTACGTTGAAGTGGAGCGGATTATGTCAGCAATGGACAGAACAACCTAATGAACACAGAACCATGATGTGGTCTGTCCTTTTACAGCCAGTAGTGCTCGCCGCAGTCGAGCGACAGGGCGAAGCCCTCGGCTGGTTGCCCTCGCCGCTGGGCTGGCGGCCGTCTATGGCCCTGCAAACGCGCCAGAAACGCCGTCGAAGCCGTGTGCGAGACACCGCGGCCGGCCGCCGGCGTTGTGGATACCTCGCGGAAAACTTGGCCCTCACTGACAGATGAGGGGCGGACGTTGACACTTGAGGGGCCGACTCACCCGGCGCGGCGTTGACAGATGAGGGGCAGGCTCGATTTCGGCCGGCGACGTGGAGCTGGCCAGCCTCGCAAATCGGCGAAAACGCCTGATTTTACGCGAGTTTCCCACAGATGATGTGGACAAGCCTGGGGATAAGTGCCCTGCGGTATTGACACTTGAGGGGCGCGACTACTGACAGATGAGGGGCGCGATCCTTGACACTTGAGGGGCAGAGTGCTGACAGATGAGGGGCGCACCTATTGACATTTGAGGGGCTGTCCACAGGCAGAAAATCCAGCATTTGCAAGGGTTTCCGCCCGTTTTTCGGCCACCGCTAACCTGTCTTTTAACCTGCTTTTAAACCAATATTTATAAACCTTGTTTTTAACCAGGGCTGCGCCCTGTGCGCGTGACCGCGCACGCCGAAGGGGGGTGCCCCCCCTTCTCGAACCCTCCCGGTCGAGTGAGCGAGGAAGCACCAGGGAACAGCACTTATATATTCTGCTTACACACGATGCCTGAAAAAACTTCCCTTGGGGTTATCCACTTATCCACGGGGATATTTTTATAATTATTTTTTTTATAGTTTTTAGATCTTCTTTTTTAGAGCGCCTTGTAGGCCTTTATCCATGCTGGTTCTAGAGAAGGTGTTGTGACAAATTGCCCTTTCAGTGTGACAAATCACCCTCAAATGACAGTCCTGTCTGTGACAAATTGCCCTTAACCCTGTGACAAATTGCCCTCAGAAGAAGCTGTTTTTTCACAAAGTTATCCCTGCTTATTGACTCTTTTTTATTTAGTGTGACAATCTAAAAACTTGTCACACTTCACATGGATCTGTCATGGCGGAAACAGCGGTTATCAATCACAAGAAACGTAAAAATAGCCCGCGAATCGTCCAGTCAAACGACCTCACTGAGGCGGCATATAGTCTCTCCCGGGATCAAAAACGTATGCTGTATCTGTTCGTTGACCAGATCAGAAAATCTGATGGCACCCTACAGGAACATGACGGTATCTGCGAGATCCATGTTGCTAAATATGCTGAAATATTCGGATTGACCTCTGCGGAAGCCAGTAAGGATATACGGCAGGCATTGAAGAGTTTCGCGGGGAAGGAAGTGGTTTTTTATCGCCCTGAAGAGGATGCCGGCGATGAAAAAGGCTATGAATCTTTTCCTTGGTTTATCAAACGTGCGCACAGTCCATCCAGAGGGCTTTACAGTGTACATATCAACCCATATCTCATTCCCTTCTTTATCGGGTTACAGAACCGGTTTACGCAGTTTCGGCTTAGTGAAACAAAAGAAATCACCAATCCGTATGCCATGCGTTTATACGAATCCCTGTGTCAGTATCGTAAGCCGGATGGCTCAGGCATCGTCTCTCTGAAAATCGACTGGATCATAGAGCGTTACCAGCTGCCTCAAAGTTACCAGCGTATGCCTGACTTCCGCCGCCGCTTCCTGCAGGTCTGTGTTAATGAGATCAACAGCAGAACTCCAATGCGCCTCTCATACATTGAGAAAAAGAAAGGCCGCCAGACGACTCATATCGTATTTTCCTTCCGCGATATCACTTCCATGACGACAGGATAGTCTGAGGGTTATCTGTCACAGATTTGAGGGTGGTTCGTCACATTTGTTCTGACCTACTGAGGGTAATTTGTCACAGTTTTGCTGTTTCCTTCAGCCTGCATGGATTTTCTCATACTTTTTGAACTGTAATTTTTAAGGAAGCCAAATTTGAGGGCAGTTTGTCACAGTTGATTTCCTTCTCTTTCCCTTCGTCATGTGACTTGATATCGGGGGTTAGTTCGTCATCATTGATGAGGGTTGATTATCACAGTTTATTACTCTGAATTGGCTATCCGCGTGTGTACCTCTACCTGGAGTTTTTCCCACGGTGGATATTTCTTCTTGCGCTGAGCGTAAGAGCTATCTGACAGAACAGTTCTTCTTTGCTTCCTCGCCAGTTCGCTCGCTATGCTCGGTTACACGGCTGCGGCGAGCGCTAGTGATAATAAGTGACTGAGGTATGTGCTCTTCTTATCTCCTTTTGTAGTGTTGCTCTTATTTTAAACAACTTTGCGGTTTTTTGATGACTTTGCGATTTTGTTGTTGCTTTGCAGTAAATTGCAAGATTTAATAAAAAAACGCAAAGCAATGATTAAAGGATGTTCAGAATGAAACTCATGGAAACACTTAACCAGTGCATAAACGCTGGTCATGAAATGACGAAGGCTATCGCCATTGCACAGTTTAATGATGACAGCCCGGAAGCGAGGAAAATAACCCGGCGCTGGAGAATAGGTGAAGCAGCGGATTTAGTTGGGGTTTCTTCTCAGGCTATCAGAGATGCCGAGAAAGCAGGGCGACTACCGCACCCGGATATGGAAATTCGAGGACGGGTTGAGCAACGTGTTGGTTATACAATTGAACAAATTAATCATATGCGTGATGTGTTTGGTACGCGATTGCGACGTGCTGAAGACGTATTTCCACCGGTGATCGGGGTTGCTGCCCATAAAGGAGGCGTTTACAAAACCTCAGTTTCTGTTCATCTTGCTCAGGATCTGGCTCTGAAGGGGCTACGTGTTTTGCTCGTGGAAGGTAACGACCCCCAGGGAACAGCCTCAATGTATCACGGATGGGTACCAGATCTTCATATTCATGCAGAAGACACTCTCCTGCCTTTCTATCTTGGGGAAAAGGACGATGTCACTTATGCAATAAAGCCCACTTGCTGGCCGGGGCTTGACATTATTCCTTCCTGTCTGGCTCTGCACCGTATTGAAACTGAGTTAATGGGCAAATTTGATGAAGGTAAACTGCCCACCGATCCACACCTGATGCTCCGACTGGCCATTGAAACTGTTGCTCATGACTATGATGTCATAGTTATTGACAGCGCGCCTAACCTGGGTATCGGCACGATTAATGTCGTATGTGCTGGGGAAAG
>JADMIO011189607.1_pt1 | contig 58393 bp, 54 predicted proteins | sample 8958161 | NCBI WGS metagenome assembly JADMIO01 (sample SAMN16585339, study PRJNA669376) | soil metagenome | isolation source: Crop rotation soil | place: USA: Cullars Rotation, Alabama | collected 2011
CGCGACAACTTGTCCACGTGGAATTCTAAGCTTAGGATCCCAATGTGCTGGAAAGACGTTCAGGTAATCGGCCTCGGTAATGGCGACGCGGAAGATCATCGGGTTGATCTGGGAGACCGTCGTCAGCAGCGTCGCCTCGCCGCGGCCGACCAGATTGCCGGCCTTGACCTGCGTCGTGCCGACCAGCCCGTCGATCGGGGAGTAGACGCGCGTGTACCCCAGGTTCAGCGTGGCGGTCTGCAACGCGGCGCGCGCGGCGTCGACCTGCGAACGCGCGGCCTCCTGCGCCGCGCGTGCATCGTCGAGTTCCTGCTGGCTGACCGCGCGCTGTGCGGCCAGCGGCGTATAGCGCCCGACGTCGTTGGTGGTTTTCTCGAGACGCGCCTGCGCGGTCGCCACATCGGCCTTCGCGCCGGAGAGCGCCGCCTCGAATGGCTTGGGATCGATGCGATAGAGCAGGTCGCCCTTGTGGACGAACGACCCTTCGCGGAAGTCCACGCTCTCGAGAAACCCTTCGACGCGCGCGCGGATGTCGACGTCCTGAAAGCCTTCCGTCTGCCCCGCCAGTTCGAGATAGACGGGCACGTCCTGCTGCGCGACGTCGACGACATAGACCTCGGGAGCCACCGCCGCGGGCGCCGCCGGCTGCCGGCACGCAGCGCAGGCGAGTGCGAAAACGGCGGTCGCCAGAAGTGCGCGGGCAGGTTGCATGGCCACGCGCAGGCACAGGCAAGGGTCGATCCGGCGGCGCTGCTACGTGTCGAGCGGACATTCGCTCGCCGCCCTCACAGGTCCTTGTCACGGGGTCACAGCGATCGGTGAGCGATCGCGCGCGGCGATCCAGGGCAGGCCGGGTCCTTTCCCAGGGTAGGCCGGGTCCTTTCGGACCCGGCGGCGTGGCACATGACGTGCTCGTTCGCCACGTCGTGCTGGCTCCTGCGGAAGACCACGCGCTGTCGCAAAAGGCGCTCGACCTGGCGCATCCACTCGGACTGCCGATTACCAATTCGATGGTCGTCACGTGGATTGCCGCCGTCGTGTTGATCGTCTTTGCGCAGATCGCGACGCGCAACATGCGGCAGGTGCCCTCCGGCGCGCAGAACTTCCTGGAGTGGACGATCGAAGGTCTCTACACCTTTCTGCGCGGCATCCTCGGCACACCGCTGGTCGAGCGCACGTTCTGGTTCTTCGCCACCATCTTCATCTTCATCCTCACGGCGAACTGGATCGGCCTCGTCCCCGGCATCGGCTCGATCGGCTGGGGCCGCTACGTGGACGGGCACTTCGTCGTCGAGGAGCCGCTGTTCCGCGGCGCCAACGCGGACGTGAACATGACCTTCGCCATGGCGCTGGTGTTCTTCGCCTGCTGGATCGGGTGGAGCCTGCAGGCGCTCGGCATCCGCGGATTTCTCGGAGAGCTGTTTGGCGCGAAAGGCAGCAGCACCGGCATCCTCAAACTGCTGCTCGCCGTCGTGTTCTTCGCAGCCGGATGCCTCGAAATCATTTCCATCCTGTTCCGGCCGATTTCATTGAGCTTCCGGCTCTACGGCAACATTTTCGCCGGCGAGACGATGCTCGAGACGATGGCGCGCGTGCCGCGCATCGGATGGCTGGTGCAGGTGCCGTTCTATTTCCTGGAGTTGCTGGTCGGCCTGGTGCAGGCGCTCGTCTTCACGCTGTTGACGGCGGTCTTCACGCTGCTGATGTGCCAGCACGAGAAACACGAGGAGTCACATGGCTGAGTTGTACATCGGTATCGCGGCACTCGGCGCGGCCCTTGCGGTCGGCCTGATCGGTGCCTCGGCGGCCGCGGCGGTTGGACGCAATCCCGGTTCCTCCACGCCCGTGATGGTGCAGTCCATTCTCGCAATCGCGTTCGCCGAGGCCATCGTCTTCTACGTACTGTTCCTCGTCAGGTGACGCCGGTGCAGCAGATCGCGCAGACCTTCGGCGTCGACTGGCCGCACCTGACGGCGCAGGTGATCAGCTTCTCGATCGTCTGCGCGCTGCTCTATCGGCTGGCCTACACGCGCGTGCTGGCGATGCTGGCGGCGCGCCGCGAGCAGATCGCGCAGGGTCTGGCGAACACCGAAAAGATCAACGCGGCGCTCGCCGCCATCGACTCGCAGCGCGAGGACATCCTCGCCGCGGCGCGCGGCGAGGCGGCGCGGATCGTCGACGAAGGACACCAGGTCGCCACGCGCGTGCAGCAGCAGGGCGAACAGCAGGCCAGCGCCACCGCCGATCGCATCCTCGTCCGCGCGCGCGAACAGGCCGAGAGCGAACGCGCGCTGATGCTGGCCGCGGCGAGGCGCGAGATCGCACGGCTGGTCGTCGACACCACGGCGGCCGTCGCCGGCCGGGTGCTGACCGCCGAGGATCAGCGGCGGCTCGTGCAAGAGACGACGCGGCAGCTGCACGCCGCATGACGCGCAGAGGACGTCACGAATGATCACCTCACGACAGGCGCGACGCGACGCACAGCGGCTCTGGCGGTTGTGCCTGGTGAACAGCCAGCCCGACGCCAGCCGCGTCCGCGACGCGGTGGAGGGCCTGCTGCAATCGCCGCGCGCCGCCGCGCCGGCGGTGCTGCCGCACTTTCTCCGGCTGGTGCGCGTCGAATCGGCGCGGCGTGTCGCGCGCGTGGAAACCGCGCTGGCGCTCGAAGCGGCCGATCGCCTGGCCGTGCGCAACGCCATCGTCCGCAAGTACGGCCGCAGCGTCGAGACGAGCTTTCTCGTCGACCCGTCGCTGATTGGCGGCATGCGCCTCACCGTGGGCAGTCGGCAGTATGACGGCACCATCCGCGCGCGACTGCACGTCATCGAAGAACAGGTTGCACATGTCGACGCTCGTTGAAGAACTCGAAGCACGTATCGCCGGCGCGCGCGTCTCCGCCGTGCGCCGCAGCATCGGCGTCATCCGCGAAATCGGCGACGGCGTCGCCCGCGTCGAAGGCCTCGACGACGTGATGGTCAACGAGATGCTGGATCTCGGCTACGGCGTCACCGGCCTGGCCCTCAGCCTCGAGGAACGCGACGTCGGCGTCGTCATCCTCGGCGACGACGCGGAGCTCGAGGAAGGCGGGGAGGTGCACGCGACCGGCAAGCTGCTCGAGGTGCCGGTCGGCAAGGGCCTGCTCGGCCGTGTCGTCAACATGCTCGGCGCACCACTCGACGGCCGTGGTCCGATCGCGGCGGCGGAGTTCTATCCAGTGGAGGCGATGGCGCCCGGGATCATGCGGCGCCGGCCGATCGATCAGCCGCTGCAGACCGGCATCATGGCCATCGACGCGATGATTCCCATCGGCCGCGGCCAGCGCGAGCTGATCATCGGCGACCGCGCCACGGGCAAGACGACCATCTGCATCGACACCATCATCAACCAGGCACGGCTGAACAGCGCGGCCGATGCACGCAGCGACGCGGACTACCGCCGCCTCTACTGCATCTACGTCGCGATCGGCCAGAAGCAATCGACGATCGCGCAGCTCGTTTCGGTTCTGCAGGACTCCGGGGCGATGCCCTACACGATCGTTGTGGCGGCGCCGGCAGCGGACTCGGCGACGAGCCAGTACCTCGCCCCGTTTGCCGGCGCCGCGATCGGCGAGTGGTTCATGCAGCACGGCATGGACGCGCTCATCGTCTACGACGACCTGTCGAAGCACGCGGTGGCCTACCGGCAGGTATCGCTGGTGCTGAAGCGGCCGTCGGGCCGCGAGGCTTATCCCGGCGACGTGTTCTATCTCCACAGCCGGCTGCTCGAACGCGCGGCGCGCGTCGGCGAGCAGTACGGCAACGGCTCTTTGACGGCGCTCCCGATCATCGAGACGCAGGCCGGTGACGTGGCCGCGTATATCCCCACCAATGTCATCTCCATCACAGACGGACAGATCTATCTCGAGACCGACCTCTTCTATCAGGGCACCCGCCCTGCGATCTCAGTGGGTCTGTCCGTGTCCCGCGTCGGTTCGGCGGCGCAGGCGAAGGCGATGAAGCAGGTGGCGGGACGCCTGAAGGGGGACCTCGCGCAGTTCCGCGAGCTCGCCGCCTTCGCGCAGTTCGGCTCGGAGCTCGATGCGGAGACGCAGGCGAAGATCGATCGCGGCAAGCGGATTATCGAGCTGTTCAATCAGCCGCAGCACCATCCGCTGGCCTTCGAGCTGCAGGTGGCGCTGCTCTGGGCGGTGCAGAACGGATACCTCGACGGCGTTGCCGTGCCACGCGTCAAGGAGTTTCAGCGCCGGTTCACGGACTACCTCTCGTCGTCGGCGTCCGATCTGCTCGCGCGAATCGCCAGCGGCCGCGACATCGGCGAGGCGCTCGCCGCCGATCTCAAAGTGGCGTGCGACGGCTTCCGGCACATGTGGAAGTAGGCGGTGGCCAGCGAACGCGAGCTCCGGCGGCGGATTCGATCGATCAGCAGCACCGCGCAGATCACACGGGCGATGCAGATGGTCGCCGCCTCGAAGATGCGCAAGGCGCAGCAGCTGGCCATCTCGGTCCGGCCGTTCATCCGCCTGCTCTATCGCATCCAGCGCGCCGCGGCGACGCACGCCGAGCGCTTCGCGCATCCGCTGCTCGAGGTGCGTCCGGTGCGCGCGCGCGCGGTCGTTCTCGTCGCCGCCGACAAGGGCCTCTGCGGCGCGTTGAACACGAACCTGTTCCGCCTGGCGGCGGGCTACGACCCGGCGACGACCGTCTTCATTACCGCGGGCCGCAAGGCCGCGCAGTTCATCGCGCAGACGCGCCGCGTCCTGGCGGGCGAATTCGCCTACGGCGACACGCCGCAGTTTGCCGAGTCGCGGGCCATCGCCGCGATGGCCCGCAATCTGTTTCTCGACCGCACCGTTGACGCCGTCGATGTCGTCGCCGCGCGATTCGTCAACACGTTGACCCAGGAGCCCGTCGCTCTACCTTTACTGCCGATCGGCGACATCAAGGGACTGCAGATCCCCGGCACGTTGCCGCGGGATGCGTCGCCGCCGCCGATCGATTTTCAGTTCGAGCCCGACGCCGCCGACATCGTCGGCTACGCCATTCGCGTGTATCTGAACGTGTTCGTCCACGTCGTGCTGCTCAACGCGAAGGCCAGCGAGCAGAGCGCACGCATGGTGTCGATGCAGCACGCGACCGACAGCGCGACCGACATCATTCGCAGTCTGACGCTCGAATACAACAAGCTGCGCCAGGGGCGCATCACTCAGCAGCTGCTCGAGATCGCGGGCGGGGCCGCGTAGAACCGTTATGAATACCGGAAGGGTTGTCCAGATCGTCGGTCCTGTCGTCGACGTCGAGTTTGCCGGAGCACTGCCGGCGATTCACAACGCGCTGTCGATCGAATGCACGGTGCAGCAGCAGCCGGTGAAGCTGACGCTCGAGGTCCAGCAGCATCTCGGCGACCGCCGGGTGCGCGCGGTCGCCATGTCGGGCACCGAAGGGCTGAAGCGCGGCTACGAAGTGCGCGACAGCGGCCACCCGCTTCAGATGCCGGTCGGCGCCGGTGTGATGGGCCGCGTCTTCGACGTCACCGGCAATCCCGTTGACGAGCGCGGCCCGGTCAACGCGGAGCGCTACGTTCCCATCCATCGACCACCGCCTCCGCTCGCGGAGCAATCGATGTCACCGCAGCTGCTGACGACCGGCATCAAGGTGATCGACCTGATTTGCCCGTTCCTCAAGGGCGGCAAGGTCGGCGCCTTCGGCGGCGCCGGCGTGGGCAAGACGGTCGTCATCATGGAGCTGATCAACAACATCGCCAAGCTCCATGGCGGCATCTCGGTGTTCACCGGCGTCGGCGAGCGGACGCGTGAGGGCAACGACCTCTATCACGAGATGGCGCAGGCCGGCGTCATCGACGAGAAGAACCTCGCCGCGTCGAAGATCGCGCTCGTCTACGGCCAGATGAACGAACCGCCCGGCGCCCGCTTGCGCGTCGCGCTCGCCGGCCTGGCGATCACCGAGTTCTTTCGCGACGAGAAGCACCAGGACGTGCTGCTCTTCATCGACAACATCTTCCGCTTTTCGCAGGCGGGCGCCGAAGTGTCCGCACTGCTCGGGCGCACCGCCAGTGCGGTGGGCTATCAACCGACGCTCGCCTCCGAGATGGGGGCGCTGCAGGAGCGCATCACGTCGACCTCGCACGGATCGATCACGTCATTTCAGGCGGTCTATGTACCTGCCGACGACCTGACGGATCCGGCGCCGGCGACGACCTTCGCGCACCTCGACGCGACGCTGGTGCTCGAGCGGGCGATTGCCGAGCTCGGCATCTATCCGGCGGTCGATCCGCTCGCCTCGACCTCGCGTGCGCTGGCGCCCGAGATCGTCGGCGACGAGCACTACGCCGTCGCGCGCGGCGTGCAGCGCATGCTGCAGCGGTTCAAGGACCTGCAGGACATCATCGCCATCCTCGGCATCGACGAGCTGTCGCCCGAAGACAAGCTCACGGTGTTCCGCGCGCGCAAGATCCAGCGCTTTCTCAGTCAGCCGTTCAGCGTGGCGCAGGTATTCACCGGCCGCGAGGGGCGGCAGGTGCCGGTCGCGGACACCGTGCGCGGGTTCAAGGAAATCCTCGACGGCAAACACGACGCGGTGCCGGAGGATCGTTTCTACATGAAGGGCTCCATTGACGACGTTACGGCTTGAAATCGTCACGCCGGTCGAGACCGTCTTCTCGAGCGAGGTGGAGATGGTCACGCTGCCGGCCGTGGACGGCCAGATCGGCGTCTACGCGCAGCACGTGCCCCTGCTGACGCGCATGGTGCCGGGCGAGATGATCGTGCGGCGCGGCGGCCGCGACGAGTTTCTCGCGGTCGGCGAAGGGCTCGTCGAGATCACCGGCGAGCTCGTGGCGATTGTCACCGACATGGCCGTCGCGGTCGAGAGCATCGACGAAGCGCGCGTTGAGGAGGCGCGCCGGCGCGCCGAGGCGCGGCTGCGCGACAAGATCTCCGACGAGGAAGTGGCGACGGTCAATGCCAGCCTGGCGCGTTCGCTCGCACAGCTGAACGTGAAACGCCGCCATCGGCGCGTCTAATCACGACATCCCGTGACCGGCTGACCGCGCACGGGCGAGCCCGAGCGCCGCCTTCCGCCAATTCCGCGCCGTTGCGCGTGGCAGGCGCGGTGCACTTTGCCCCGCCATGACCGACGACCAACCAAAGAAGATGACCCTCGTTCAGCTGACGTTCATCGTCGCTGTCAACATGATGGGCTCGGGCATCATCATGCTGCCGACGAACATGGCGAAGGTCGGCGCCATTTCGCTACTGTCGTGGGCGATTACGGCGGTCGGCTCGATGGCCATCGCCTACGGGTTCGCGCAGGCGGGCCTCTTCAATCAGCGCAAGGGCGGCATGTCGGCCTACGCCGAGGACGCCTACGGCAAGTCCGGGTACTTCCTGGTCTTCTACCTCTACTTCCTGTCGCTGGCGATCGGCAACGTCGCCATCGCCATTTCCGGAGTGGGCTATCTCGCGGGATTCTTCCCGGCGCTGTCGGCGACACCCATCGCGACGTGCATGGGCGTGATCGGATTGTTGTGGCTGACCACGCTGGCGAACTTCGGCGGACCGAAGGTCACCGGACGCATCGGATCGATCACGGTGTGGGGCGTCATTCTTCCTGTCGGCCTGCTGTCGATCTTCGGCTGGTTCTGGTTCTCGGGCGCGACCTTCGCTGCCGCCTGGAATCCGAAAGGCCTGACGCTCGCGCAGGGGATGGGATCGAGCATCGCCCTGACGCTGTGGGCGTTTCTCGGCATGGAGTCGGCCGCGCAGAATTCCGACGCGGTGGAGAACCCGAAGCGTGACGTGCCGCTGGCCTGCATGTTCGGCACGCTCGGCGCTGCGTTCATCTACATCCTGTCGACAACGGTGATTCAGGGGATCGTGCCGAACGCAGACCTCGCCTCTTCCACCGGGCCGTTCGCGCTCGCCTACGCCCGCATGTTCAACCCGACGGTCGGCTCGATCGTCATGGGGCTCGCCGTGCTCGCCTGCGTCGGCTCGCTGCTCGGCTGGCAATTCACCATCGCGCAGACGGCGAAGTCCGCGGCCGATGAGCGGATGTTTCCGTCGCTCTTCAGCTACGTCAATCGCCTCGGCGCGCCGGTGACCGGCATGATCGTGCTCGGCGTCGCGCAGACGCTGCTCGCGCTGTCGACGATCTCGCCGTCGCTCAGCGAGCAGTTCGCAGTGCTCGTCAACCTCGCCGTCGTCACCAACGTGGTGCCGTACGTGATTGCGCTCTCGGCGCTGCCCATCATGATGCAGGCCGCGGGCGTGAGCGGCAGGAAGTACCGCCGTGTCATCACCGTCGCCGTTGTGGCGATGGCCTACAGCGTCTACGCGATCTATGCGTCGGGGAAGGATGCCGTCTTCGGCGGAATGATCGTCACGGGCATCGGCTTCATCATCTGGGGCTTCATCGCGTCGCGGTTCGCGGAGGCCAAGCCAGTCGCCATGCGTCCGGCGGCATAAAGGAGAAAGCCATGCGAACTCCATTGACGCGTGCGCTGGTCGTTGCGTTCCTCATCGCCGTCGTGCAGGCGGCGCCGTACGCCGCCACGGCGACGACCGGTGGCACCGTGTCGCGCATCAAGACGACGGGAAAGCTGACGCTCGGCTATCGCACCGACGCGCGGCCGTTCTCCTACACCGACGCGTCCGGCAATCCCGCCGGCTATTCGATCGAGTTGTGCCGCGCGATCGCCGACGAGACCAAACGCGAGCTCGGCCTGCCGGCGCTGCGCATCGAGTGGAAGCCGGTTGCCGTTGACTCGCGCTTCGCGTCGCTGCGCAACGGCGACATCGATCTCGTCTGCGGCGCGGACAGCGTCACGCTCGGACGCCGGGCCGACGTGTCGTTCTCGATTCCGATCTTCCCTGGCGGCATCGGTGCGCTCGTCCGCGCTGATGCGCCCGCGCGACTGCGGGAAGTGCTGTCGGGCCGCGGACCGACGTTCCGCCCCGTGTGGCGGGCGGCTGCCACGCAGCTCCTGCAGTCGCGTGATTTCTCCGTGGTGCGCGGCACGACCGCCGCCACGTGGCTCGCCGAACGGATGAAGGACCTCGACATCGTCGCGGCGGTGGCTCCGGTCGGCCGCTACGGCGAGGGCGTGCAGCGCCTCCTCGACCGGCGCTCCGACGTCTTCTTCGGCGATCGCGCCATTCTGCTCGATGCGGCGCGGCGGGAGGCCGGTGGCCGTCAGCTGCTCGTCGTCGATCGCTACTTCACCTACGAGCCGATCGCGCTGGCGCTGGCGGCCGGCGACGAGGAGTTCCGGCTGCTCGTCGATCGGGCGCTGTCGCGCCTCTATCGCTCGGGTGAAATCGGCAATCTCTACGCGCAGTCGTTTGGCGAGCCGGACGATACCGCGCTGGCGTTCTTCCGCTGGAACGGACTTCCGGAGTAACGGCGATGATTCAGCGCGCGAACAAACGACTCAGCTTACGCGCGCTCGTCGTCGACGACGAGCTGGCCAGTGCGACGGCGGAAGGGCGCGCCGCGCGCGCCCTCGTCGAGGAGCTGCAGGGCCGTTCGATGGACGTCGTACAGGCTGTCTCCGCCGACGATGGCCATTCGGTCATCGCCTCGGACTCGGCGCTGCACGCCATTCTCGTCGACTGGACACTCGGCGGCGATCACGATCACGACGGCGCCAGCCGGCTGCTCGACTACGTGCGCTCGCGCAACGACAAGATTCCGATCTTCCTGATGGCGGAGCGCGACGAGGCCTCGTCGATCCCGACCGCCGTGATGGAGCAGGTCGACGAGTTCGTCTGGACGCTCGAGGACACGGCGGCGTTTGTCGGCGGGCGGGTGGCGGCGGCGAGCCGGCGCTACCTCGAGGTGATGATGCCGCCGCTGGCGGCGGCGCTGATGAAGTTCACGCAGGAGTACGAATACTCCTGGCATACGCCCGGACATACCGGCGGGACGGCGTTCCTCAAGTCGCCGGTCGGCCGCATCTTCTTCGATTACTTCGGCGAGAACCTGTTGCGCTCCGATCTGTCGATCAGCGTCGGCGCGCTCGGGTCGCTGCTCGATCACACGGGGCCCATCGGCGAGCACGAGAAGTACGCGGCGCGCGTCTTCGGCGCGCACCGCAGCTACTGCGTGACCAACGGCACCTCGACGGCCAACCGCGTCATCATGACCGCCGCCGTGGCGCGCGATCAGATCGCGCTCTGCGACCGCAACTGCCACAAGTCGATCGAGCACGGGCTCGTGCTGACCGGCGGCGTGCCGACGTATCTGGTGCCGCTGCGCAACCGCTACGGCATCATCGGTCCCGTTCCGCCATCGCGGCTCGAGAAAGCGGCGATTGACGCCGGCATCGGCGCCAATCCGCTCGCCCACAAATCCTTCGATCGGCATCCGGTCTACGCGGTGCTGACCAACTCCACCTACGACGGCCTCTGCTACAACGCGCGCCGCGTCGAGGAGCTGCTCGGCGCCAGCGTCGATCGCATCCATTTCGACGAAGCGTGGTACGCCTACGCGCGCTTCAATCCCCTCTACCGCGATCGACACGCGATGCATGGTGATCCGGCCGACCACACGGGGCCGACCGTCTTCGCCACCCACTCGACGCACAAGCTGCTCGCCGCCCTCTCGCAGGCCTCGCTGCTGCACATCCGCGACGGGCGCGGCGCCATTCCGCATGAACGCTTCAACGAGTCGTTCATGATGCACGCGTCCACCTCGCCGTTCTATCCGATCATCGTCTCCAACGACGTGACGGCGGCGATGATGGACGGCCCGGGTGGGCTGGCGCTGACCGCCGAGTCGATCGACGAAGCGGTTGCCTTCCGCCAGACGATGGGACGCGTCCATCGGCAGTTCGTGGAGAAGGGCGACTGGTTCTTCAACACGTGGAATCCAGACCGGCTCGACGAAGCGGATTCGTACGCGCTGGCCACCGATCCCGACAGGTGGGTGCTGCATCCGGGCGAGAGCTGGCACGGCTTCGGCGACATCGAAGACGGCTACTGCATGCTCGATCCGATCAAGGTGTCGGTGCTCACCCCCGGCGTGATGGACGACGGCGACCTCGAGCCGACCGGCATTCCGGCGACGCTGGTCACGGCCTATCTGCACCGGCGCGGCATCGAAGTCGAGAAGACGACGGACTTCACCATGCTGTTCCTGTTTTCGATCGGCGTGACGAAGGGAAAGTGGGGGACGCTCCTCAACGGGCTGCTCGACTTCAAGCGCGATTACGATCGCAACACGCCGCTCGCCGACGTCCTGCCGGACGTGCTCGGCGCGCATCCCGGCGTCTACGGCGGTCTCGGGCTGCGCGACCTCTCCGAGCAGATGTTCGCGCAGCTGCGCGACACGCGGCAGACATCGTGGCTGGCCGAGGCGTTCTCGACCCTGCCGACGCCGATTCTGACGCCGGCCGCCGCGTATCAGGAGCTCGTTCGCGATCGCATCGAGCACGTGCCGCTCGATCGCCTTGCCGACCGCGTGCTGGCGACGAGCGTCGTGCCGTATCCGCCCGGCATTCCGATGCTGATGCCGGGCGAAGCGACCGGCGCCGCCGACGGCCCGTATCTCAGCTACCTGCGCGCGCTCTGGTCCTGGGACCGCCGCTTTCCCGGATTCGGCCACGACACGCACGGCGTCGAGAATCGCGACGCCACCTATTACGTGCAGTGCCTGAAGGACGACGCTCACCGCTGATCGTCAGCGTCATCACGGCACGTGGTGACGACGTGTCGCATTCTCCGCGGCGGCGCGCGATTCGCGCCCGCGGCTGGTCGGCACGGCCGGTGCGTAATCGTCGGCCATGACTACCGAAACGCTCGGCGCGCACCGTGCCGTCGGGACACGGCCAACCGAATCGCTCGGCGTGCACAGTGAAGTCGGCACGCTGCGGACCGTCATGGTGTGCCGCCCCGGCCTGGCGCATCAGCGCCTGACGCCCGGCAACCGCGCCGAGCTGCTCTTCGACGACGTGCTCTGGGTGCACGAGGCGCAGAAGGACCATTACGACTTCGTGTTGAAGATGCGCGAGCGCGGCGTCGACGTGCTCGATCTCCACGATCTGCTTGCGGATGTCCTCGACGACCCGCAGGCGCGCGCATGGGTGCTCGACCGGCGCGTCACGCCGAACGAAGTCGGCCTGGCCAGCGCTCCAGTCCTCCGCGCATGGCTGTCCGAAATGCCGTCGGCAGCGCTGGCCGAGCACCTGATCGGAGGCGTGGCGATTCTCGATCTGCCGCGCGGGGAGGGGCAGGCGATGCTCGCCGACGCCTACGGCGACACCGATTTCATCATCCCGCCGGTGCCGAACACGATCTTCCAGCGCGACCCGTCGTGCTGGATTTACAACGGCGTGACCTGCAACCCGATGTACTGGCCGGCGCGCAAGCCCGAGACGCTGCTGCAGCGCGCGATCTACAAGTTCCACCCGCGCTTCACGGCGGCGGACTTCAACATCTGGTGGGGCGACTGCGACACGTCGTTCGGCTCGGCCTCGCTCGAAGGCGGCGACGTGATGCCGATCGGCAACGGCGTCGTCCTCATCGGCATGGGCGAACGGACGACGCGGCAGGCCGTGTCGCAGGTCGCGCTGCAGTTGCTCCGGCACGAGGCGGCGACGCGCGTCATCGCCTGCCTGATGCCGAAGAGCCGCGCGGCGATGCACCTCGACACCATCTTCAGCTTCTGCGACCGCGACCTCTGCACCACGTTCCGCGAAGTCGCCGACCAGATCCGCTGCTACAGCGTGCGGTCGGACGGCAACAACGGCATCGAGGTCCGTCCGGACGAGGGGTCGATCTTCGACGTCGTCAAAGAGGCGCTCGGCCTCAAGACGCTGCGCATCGTCGAGACCGGCGGCAACGCCTGGCAGGCGCAGCGCGAGCAGTGGGACGACGGCAACAACGTCGTCGCGCTCTCCCCTGGCGTCGTCGTCGCCTACGACCGCAACACCCATACGAACACGCTGCTGCGCAAGGCCGGTGTCGAGGTCATCACCGTGCGCGGGTCGGAGCTCGGGCGCGGCCGCGGCGGCGGCCACTGCATGACCTGTCCTATCGTCCGCGACCCGGCCTATTGAGGAGCCTCTTGCCATGAGCTTCAACCTTCGCAATCGATCGCTGCTGACCGTCCAGCAGTACACGCCGCGCGAGTTCCGCTACCTGCTCGATCTCGCGCGCGATTTGAAACGCGCCAAGTACGCCGGCACCGAGCAGCAGCACCTGCGCGGCAAGGAAATCTGTCTGATTTTCGAGAAGACCTCGACGCGCACGCGCTGCGCCTTCGAGGTGGCGTGCTACGACCAGGGCGCGCACGTCACGTATCTCGACCCGGTCGGCTCGCAAATCGGTCACAAGGAATCGTTCAAGGACACGGCGCGCGTGCTCGGACGGATGTACGACGCGATCGAATATCGCGGCGCCAGCCAGGCGGGTGTCGAGCAGCTTGCCGAATACGCGGGCGTTCCCGTCTTCAACGGCCTGACCGACGAGTACCACCCGACGCAGATGCTCGCCGACGTGATGACCATGCGCGAGAACAGCGACAAGCCGCTGTCGGAGATCTCCTACGCGTTCTTCGGCGACACGCGCAACAACATGGGGCACTCGCTGATGATCGTCGGCTGCCTGCTCGGCATGGACGTTCGTCTCTGCGGGCCCAAAGCGCTGTGGCCGTCGAAGGAGTACCTGGAGCTTGCCGAGGGGCTGCGCGAACAGTCGGGGGCGCGGCTGACGGTCACCGACGATCCGATGCGGGCGGCGCACGGCGTCGATTTCATCCACACCGACGTCTGGGTGTCGATGGGCGAGCCGAAGGAGGTGTGGAAGGAGCGCATCGATCTGCTGCGGCCGTTCCAGGTGACCACACACCTGCTGCGTGCGAGCGGCAACCCGCAGGTGAAGTTCATGCACTGCCTGCCCGCGTACCACGATCAGGAAACGACGATGGGCAGGGAGATCGCCGAGAAGTACGGCCTGACCGGCGGCGTCGAAGTGACCAACGAGGTCTTCGAATCGCGCGGCAACATCGCGTTCGAGCAGGCCGAGAACCGGATGCACACGATCAAGGCCATCCTCGTCTCGACGCTCGGAGACTGAGATGCTGGTCGTCATTGCTCTCGGCGGCAACGCCCTGCTGCGGCGCGGCGAGCCGATGACGGCGGAGAACCAGCGGCGCAACGTCGGCATCGCGGCCGATGCCATTGCGCCGGTCGCCGAGCAGCACCAGGTCGTCATCGCCCACGGCAACGGCCCGCAGGTCGGCCTGCTCGCGCTGCAGGGCGCCGCCTATGACGAGGTCGAGACCTATCCGCTCGACGTGCTCGGCGCGCAGACGGAGGGCATGATCGGCTACATGATCGAACAGGAGCTCGGCAACCGGCTCCCGTTCGATCGGCCGTTCGCCACGCTGATGACGATGGTCGAAGTCGATCCCTGCGATCCCGCCTTCAGAAATCCCACCAAGTTCATCGGTCCCGTCTACGACAAAGACGAGGCGGACCGCCTGGCGGACGAGAAGCAGTGGGTGTTCAAGCGCGACGGCGACAAGTGGCGTCGCGTCGTTGCCTCGCCGATGCCGAAACGCATCTTCGAGATCCGTCCGATGAAGTGGCTGCTCGAGCACAACGCCATCATCATCGCGGCGGGCGGAGGAGGCGTGCCGACGATGTACGAGCCCGGGAAGGTGCGGACGCTCACCGGCGTCGAGTGCGTCGTCGACAAGGACTACGCCTCGGCGATGCTGGCACGGGATCTCGGCGCCGACGTCTTCGTCATGCTGACCGACGCGGAAGCGGTCTACGCGGACTGGGGGACGCCGCGTCAGCGGCAGATCCGCGGCGCGAACCCCGAGGCGCTCGCCGAGATGGGATTCGCCGCCGGCTCGATGGGGCCGAAGGTGACCGCGGCCTGCCGGTTCGCGGAGGTGACGGGCAAGAACGCGGCGATCGGCGCCCTCGGCGATCTCGGCCGCATCATCGCGGGCGAGGCCGGAACGACCGTCTCGCCGCACATCAGCGGGGTCTGCTATGGCAACTGACGCTCGCGGCCCGAGCCTCGGACTCGCGGCCTGCACGGCGATCGTTGTCGGCAACATGGTGGGATCCGGTTTCTACCTGTCGCCGTCGGCGGTCGCGCCGTACGGGCTGCTGGCGATCATCTTCTGGATCGTGATGGGCGCGGGCGCGATGTGCCTCGGCCTCACCTTCGCGCGCCTGGCGCGGCGCATGCCCGCCACGGGCGGACCGTACGCCTACACACGTGCGGCCTATGGCGACTTCGCAGGATTCATCGTCGCCTGGGGCTACTGGATTTCGATCTGGGCGTCGCTGCCGCTCATCGCGGCGGCGTTCACCGGTTCGCTGCTGAAGCTCGTGCCGGCGCTGCAGGGAAGCCGGCCGGTCGCGGTGGCCATCACGCTCGCGGCCATCTGGTTCGTGACCTTCATGAACTTGCGAGGGGTGAAGGAGGCCGCGCGCTTTGCGGAGATCACGACCTACGCGAAGCTGGTTCCATTTGCCGGCATTGCGGTGCTCGGCCTGCCGTGGGTGCACCTCGACCACTTCGCCGAGTTCAATCCGAGCGGCAGCTCGCTGCTTGCGGCGACCGCGGCGCTGGCGCCGCTGACGATGTTCGCGTTTCTCGGTCTCGAATCGGCGACGGTGCCCGCCGGCGACGTCCGCGAGCCGGAGCGGACGATTCCGCGGGCCACCGTGCTCGGCATTGCCATCGCCGGGTTGCTCTACGTCCTCGGCACGATCGTCGTCCTCGGCGTGGTGCCGCGCGCGCGGCTCGTCTCCTCGATCGCGCCGTTCAGCGACGCGGCGCAGCTGATGTGGGGACCGTGGGCGGCGAACATCGTGGCCGTCGCCGTGATGGTGTCGTCGATTGGCGCCCTCAACGGCTGGACGCTGCTGATGGGACAGGTGCCGATGGCGGCCGCGAACGACCGCCTCTTTCCAGACGTCTTCGGGCGGTTGTCGTCACACCATGTGCCGGCCATCGGCATCTCGCTCTCCGCGGCGCTGGCCACCGGCCTGGTCCTCGTCGAAGCGTCGGGGCCTCCGGGTTGGGCTGCCGTCTACACGATGCTCGTCAGCCTAGCGACGATGACCGGCGTGATCGCCTACGTCTTCTGCGCGCTGGCCGACGGACTCATTGCCGCCGGCGGCGCGGCGCGTGGCGCGCTGCCGCGCATCGGCGTGGTCGAGATGGTCGCCTTCGCCTTCGCGATGTTCACCGTCTACGGCTGCGGGCCGACCCCGGTGCTCTATGGACTGCTGCTGCTGCTCTTCGGCATTCCCGTCTACGTCTGGCAGCAGCACGAGCACGGCAAATCGGTCGCGGCCGGTCGTGCCCGGTGACCAACCGCGGTGACTGCGGACGCCGCAATCGCCATTTTTCGTAACAAATCGGCGCGTTTCATGGACCCGTTCTTGCGGATTCCGGCGGCCGAAGGGAGATTTTGCATGCGATCAGCAGGTTACGTTCTCGCTGCGGCGTTGACGTTTGGCGTGACGGGGAGCGCGATGGCGCAGACCACTCCGTCATCGACGGCAACGACGCAGGCCACTACGTACGGAGAAACGGTCAGTCACTGGGTGGCGTCAGGGTTTGTCGGCGGCGGGTTCAACGCGTCGGCTGACGATCCGCGCATTCAGGAGAATGGCGGCGGCGTCGCCTTCGGCGGACAGGTCGGATACCTCTGGCGCGGGATGGTCGGGCCGGAGTTCCTCGTCGACTGGGCGCCGACCTTTGACGCCAACGCGCTGTTCATCGACGGCAACGTGCACGTCTTCAGCTACATGGCCAACGCCATCGGCGCCATTCCGCTCGGCGCGGATGGCCAGTTCCAGCCGTTCATCTCGGGCGGCTTCGGCGCGATCCAGATGGCCGCCGACATCATCAACCCGCTCGACAACACGACGGCGAGCAACAGCAACGCGCAGTGGGGCACCAACATCGGCGGCGGCCTGATGGCGTTCACCAACAGCCGCTTCGGTCTGCGCGGCGACGTGCGCTACTACCACTCGTTCGAGGACACGAACCTTCATGGATCACCCGGCGATCAGCTCGTCGAAAGCCTGGTATCCAACATTCACTACTGGCGCGCAACCGGCGGTCTCAGCTTTCGCTGGTAACCCGACGATGAGCACCGCGGATCGGCGTCGTGCACGCGGCGGCCGATTCGCGGCTGCGATGGTGAGCGGAATGACTGAGGATCCACGCAAGACAGCGCGGGCGGCACGACGCGCGGCGGTGGCGCGTCCGCTGGACATTCCGTCCTTTCAGCCGCTGTCGGCGACCATCGGGCTGGACGTCGCCGGCGTGTCCCGGTGCGGGCCCAAGCAGGCGCACAACACGGATCATTACGTGGCCATTCGCCTCGGCCGGATGCAGGAAACGCTGACCACGACGCTGGCGGCATCCGACATCCCGCCGCGCTTCGAGGAGTACGCCTACGCCCTGCTCGTCGCCGACGGCGTCGACGCCGACGGCACGGGCGCGCGGGCCAGCCGGCTGGCGTTGAGCACGCTGGCGCATCTGGCGGTCCGCTACGGAAAGTGGAACGTTCGCATCGGACCCGATACGCCCGCCGAAATCATCGAACAGGGCGAATTCTTCTACCGGCAGGTGAACGACGCGGTGGCGCACGCGGCGCGGACGGATCCGAATCTGGCCTGCATGCTCACGAGCCTCACCGCAATGTACGTCGCCGGCGCGGATCTCTTCTTCGCGCACGTCGGTCAGTCGCGCGCGTTTCTGTTCCGCAACGGCGTGCTCATTCAACTGACGATGGACCATACGCTCGAGCGGTTGATTTCGGCCAACGCGGAGCTGCGGCGGGTGCGCCTGGCGGCGCGGCGGCCGCGCCACGCCGGCCAGCCGTCCGATGCCACCAAGCACGCGACCGATGCGCTTGGACAGCGCGGCAGCCCCGCGGACATCACCATCGAACACGTGCAGCTCTGGTCCGCGGATCGATTGCTGATCTGCACCAATGGGTTAACGGACGTGGTACGGGAGGAGCAGATTGCCGATGTGCTCGCAGGCCAGCGGCAGCCGGCCGAGGATGCGCGCAGGCTGATCGATGTCGCCGTCGCCAGCGGCGCCACCGACTGCGTCACCGTGCTGCTGGCGGACTATCGCGTGCGGCCAACCCCCGCGGCCCCCGATCTCGGGCGCGGCTAGGCCTTCTTCGCGCCGTTAGTCCTTCTTTCGTTCGGCGGCGAGCGGAATGCTGATGGTGATCTCGGTTCCACCGCCGGACGGCGACTCGATGGCGAACGTCCCGTTCACCATCGCCACGCGTTCGCGCATCGTCACCAGGCCGAGCCCACGGCTGCCGAGCGCATCGCCGCCGGCGAGGCCCGACCCGAAGTCGCGAATCTTCAACTGAATGGCGTCCGGCGTGCCGGTCAGCGCGACCGCGGCGCGAGTCGACCCGCTGTGTTTCGCCGCGTTGGTCAACCCCTCCTGCAGCACGCGGAACAGACAGAGCGAGATATCCTCCGGGACCGACCGCGGCACGTGCCAGTTGGTGAATTCGATGTCGATGCCGAGGCGCGTGCTCAGATCGTCGCTGAGCCGCTTCAACGCCTTGTCGATGGTGAGGAGACTCAGCGACGGCGAATGCAGCTCGCGGGAAAGCGAGCGGATGTCCGCCGACACCCGTTCGGCCATGCGCTGCAGTTCGAGCAGCCGCTCGTCAATCACGATTCCGTCGGACGCCAGGTCGCGCCGCAGCCGCTCGATCGCCAGTTCCCAGACGACCAGCCGCTGGCCGATGTCGTCGTGCAAGTCGCGCGCAATGCGCAGGCGCTCCCACTCCTGCGCGTCGATCATGCGCTGCGTCACCGCGGACAGTGTCCGCTCGGCCGTCCGCAGCCTGGTGATGTCCGCGACGACGGCGATACGCCGTCTGGTCCCATTGATGACGAAGTCCTCGACCGAGACGGAACCGACCACGCGTTGGCCGTCGCGGGAGCGAAAACGGCACTCCACGTCGCGGATCCAGCCGCCGTTGGCGTCAATCTGCGCGTTGAGGCGCTCGAAATCGAGCGGGTCCTCGAACAATCCGAGCTCGACCGGTGTTCGTCCGATGGCTTCATGGCGGTGATAGCCGGTGAGCCGCTCCCACGTGCGATTGACCGACAGCAGACGGTTCTCCGGCGCCGTGGAAAGCGCCACCGTGGTCGGACTGGCCTCGAACGCCTTCAGGAGGATCTGCCGCGACAAACGCAGACGCTGCTCGGTCCGCCGCCGCTGGGTAACGTCGTGGAACAAGCCCCACGAGCCGACAAACGCTCCGGTCGCGGCCTTCGGCACACCGTCAAATTCGACAAACAGGTCGCTCTGGTCCTTGCGGCGCGCGCGCGTCACCACGTGAACCGGTTCGCCCTCGGCAAGACGCGCCATCGCGTCCCGCACCTCGACGTTCTGTTCGAGGCCGAGGAGCGTCACGAGCGGCCGGCCGAGGATCTCGCTCGTGGGGTACTGAAACAACTGTTCGAAGGCACGGTTGCAGAACCGGATCCGGTGACCGTCATCCATGCTGGCGAGGGCGATCGGCCAATTGCGCACCAGTCGCTCAAAGTCACGAACCGTCGGCCAGGGTTCGGAAGGGAGCGCCATTGTTTCGCAGGGGGATGGCGGTTCTTATACACCGAATGAGGTGTGATTCACCTATTGAGATTACGTCTCATCGCGATCAGTTTTGCTCAAGCGGCTCGTCGCGACACGCCCAAGCCCTGCCGATCGCCAACGGAAGCGTCGCGCTTCTGGTCGGCGTCCGGAAAGTTGCGGTCGATCGACCGCGCCAGCCGCGTACGCCACTCCTCCAGCGCGGCGCGTCTCGCAGGGGATACAGCTGTCATCAACTCAGTCAGCAACGCGTTCATCCGCCGCATAACCTGCACGGCGGTAGCACCATAGTGCGAGATCTCGTCGAAGGCGAGGCGCAGGAAGTCTTCCCAGCTCGGGCGCGGCACAACGACGCGGATCGTGCCCGTGGCGTCGCGGAAGGCTGCCGTGGCGAGATCGCTGCGGCCGAGGCGCAGGAGCAGATCGCCGATTTCATCCATCGCCTGCACGGCGGTCGTTGGATCGTTAATCGCCGGCGACAGCGCGCGAATCGCAATATCGACGAGCAGCCGGATGGCGTACTGCGGATCCTGTTCGAAGGTGCGCTCGTCGCCGAGCGCGATGGCGTCGCGCAGCAGGCGTTCGGCGATCGGCCGCCGCGCGCCAAAGACGCGGACGACGGGCGTGGAATCCATGACGGTGTCGCCGACCGCGACCGCGACATCGATGCGCGCACTCGCGGCGCGCGCGACGTCCACGAGCGCGCCGCCATCGATCGCCTGCACGGTACGGGGGCGGCCGCGGTGCGTCACCACCTGCACCTCCGGTTCCTCAGGCGGGTCGAGCGCCGCCTCGCCGCGTGCGGGCGCGTGGTCGCCGTAGAGCGCCTCGATGACGCGCCGCCCCTGGTCGGCCGTGAAGGTGAGCATGCGGCTGACTTGCAGGACCGCGATGCGTTTGACCAGCGCGATGAACATGGCGATGCTCGCCATCAGCCAGAGCAGGACGATCGCGGCGCTGATGAAGGGGACGCTGTCGTTATTGCCGCGATCCACCCAGGCGATGGCGGAGAGCGCGTAGAGAAATGTGGCGGTGAAGACGCCGAGCGCGTGCGAGATGACCGGATCTTCGGCGAGCCACAGCACCAGGCGCGGCGAGTAGGCCGTCGCACTGAACTGCACCATGACGAAGGTGAGCGAGAAGACAATCGCGGAGAGCGTCATCGTCCCCGCCGCGACGGTGGCGTAGATGGTGACGGCGCTACTGGCGCTGATGCCCGAGGTGAAATCCAGCCAGAGGCGATGTTCGATGCGCGGGACGACGAACCCGGCGGCGAGCGCGGCCAGCGCGTAGGCCGCCGGAATCATCCACATCGTCGAGTGTCTGTGACGCGCGGATCGCACGGCGTGCTCGGTGCCGGATCAGCGGCGCCCGCCGCGGAAGCCGCCGCCGCCCCTGAATCCACCGCCGCCGCGGAAGCTGCCGCCGCCGAAGCTGCCGGAGCCGGCGCCAGGACGATAGCTGCCGCCGCCGGTACTGCCCGCGCGATTCAGATCGCGCGTGCGCTGCGCGCCGTCGGCGCGTGCCGCGCGGTCGCGATTGAGCTGCGTGACCGTGTCGGAGTTGACGCGCGCGCCTGCCTGTCCGGTCGTGCCGACCGGCCGGTCGACGTTCGACCAGCCGCCGTCGCCGTACTTCTGCCAGGTGCCGCCCTGGTTGCGATAGACGCTGCCGTCGCGGCCCGCGTAGACGTCGCCCGACCCGGTGCGTCCGATGCCGCCGGTGCCCTGCGCTCCGCGGCGGGTGAGCGCTTCACCGCCGCCGCTGCCTTGCGTCAGGCGGGAGGTCGTGCCCGTCGCGTTCCTCGTCACGCGCGACGTTTGTGCCCAGGCATCACCGCGGCGGACGGCCGTCGATCCCCAGCTGCCGTAGACATTCGAGCCCTGGATGGTGGAACCGACCGCGCCGGTGCGCGGGTTGTACGCCGTCATGCCGCCGCGCGCGCCATTCGGCCCATAGGCGACCGCGCCGCGCGCAAAGGTGCCGGTCGAGGGGTTGTAGCGCGCACCATAGCCCGCGCCGCCATAGGGACCGTAGACCGCGCCGCCGCGCGCGTAGGTCCCTGTCCACGGGTTGTAGCGCGCGCCGTACCCGTAGCTCGGATAGTACGGAAAGTACGTGGGATAGAACGCACCGGCATAGTAGTAGGGCGGGTAATACCAACCCGATCCCCAGACAGCACACCCCCACGCGACCATCATTCCGGTGTAGGCCGCCGCCGCCGCATACGTGACGTCCTCGTCGTTGTAATCCTCGACGGTGACGTAGGTGACGTTGTGCGCCGGCGAGCTGATTGGAATCTCGTAGATGTCCTTGGGAACAGATTCGGCAAGTGTCCACGGCCCCGTGGCCATCGGCGACATGAACCAGACGCCGTCGAAACACATGTAATAGAGATCGCCGACCTTGAGAATCTGCTTGTCGGTGTTCACCGCGCGCGAGACGGTCGTCATCTCGATGGGCATGAACTGCGGATCGCCTTCGTAGGCGACCATCGGCGCGCTCACGGATTTGCGATTCACTGTCGCCGTCGGCGGAATCTGCGCCAGCAGCACCGCTTCGATCGCCTGCCGCGTGCCCGGCACCGAGGCCAGCACGCGCGAGCGCGGATGCGTCAGCGGGATGGTCTTGAAGTCGGCGGGCAATGTCGGCGTGGCAAACGTCCACGGTCCCGGGAAATCCGGCGCCGAAAACCAGCGGCCGGAGACGAGGATGTACACCGTTCCCATGGCGCCGGCGCGGAAGACGTCCGCATCGGTGTTGCTGACCCACAGCAGGTCGGTGTCCGTGACCGGAACATACTTCGGTGGACCGGTGACGAGCAGCAGCTCCGCGGGCGTCGTGCTCACGTAGACAACCGGCGCCGTGCCCGTCGTCGCGGGTTGCAGCGCCGCCTTCACGTCCGCCCAGTTGCCGTCGTCGGGCAGCATCGCGAAGCTTGGCGGCACCATCGTCGCGCGGTGCCAGGGTCCGTCGATCGCGGATGCAGACATCCAGCTCTTGTCGACGCGCAGGTAATACATGTGCGTCTCGGGATACTCGAACAGATCCCAGTTCGTGTTCACCGCAAACCGCAGATCCGTACCGCGGATCGGACTCCAGATCACGGGTCCGTCGAGATTGACCAGCACCGCCGGTTTTTCGCTGAAGAAGATCGGCGGCGGATCAGCCTTGACGTTCTCATTGCTGCGCGCTGTCACCTGGCTCGTATCCACCATCGCCAGCACGCGGTCGAGCGCGATGACGCGCTGCTCGCGCGGCACCGAGGCGAGGATTTCGTCGACGATCGTCTTGACCTGGTCTTTCGGCGTCGTCGGGAAACTCGCTTCGGTAATCGTGAACTCCGAGAAATTCACCAGCCGGTCGGCGAGCGCCACGCGCGTGTCGCTCTCGATGCGCAGCGAGCCGAGCGACGGCGTCTGCGCGCCCTTCGCCTGGTAGGAGAGCGCCGAGTACATCGTCATGTGCTTCTGATCCGGCCAGCTGGCGATCTGCGGCTGGTAGAGCACGATCCGCGCGCCGCTCGACGAGACATAGCCGCGGGGCCAGCCGCCGTCGACGGCGACGCCGGTCGAGCGCGTCTGCTGTGCCTGCAGCGGCAACGCCGACGTGGACAGCAGGAAACTGACAATCGTGAGGTGCGTGATGAGCTTGTACATGATCCTTCGCCTCGGTGCGAAGGATCGGTGCAAGCGGTGCTCCTCGACGAAACGCGCGTGATCGCGCGTCACGACGACGCGGCGATCACGGCGGGTGGTGAGCGGGTGACAGGTTCCGGGATCGGTGCGCCTCAGGCGCTGGCCGCGTGCACGTGCGCGCGCGGCGGCTCCTCGCGGACGATGCCGAGCTTCTTCATGCGGAAGCGCAGCGTGTTGGGATGCAGGCCGAGCCGCTCGGCGGCGTTGCCCGTGCCGTTGATGCGCCAGCCGCACGCGCGCAGCACTTCCTGGATGTGCGTGCGCTCGATGGCGGCGAGCGTCGTCGCGTCTTCCTCGGTGGCGCTCGGTTCCATGTCGAGGTTGTCCTCGAGCAGCATCAACGTCTCGCCCGTGGTGTGGATGATGGCGCGCTCGATGACGTTCTCCAGCTCGCGCACGTTGCCCGGCCACGGGCGGGCGACGAGCTGCGTCATCACCGCATCGGGCACGCGGCGGATATGGTGATGGGTCAGCCGCTGCAGGCGGCGGATGATCGCCCACACCAGCTCGGGAACGTCCTCGCGCCGTTCGCGCAGCGCCGGCAGGCGGATGGGGAAGACGCTGAGCCGATAGAAGAGATCCTCGCGGAACGTGCCTTCGCTGATCATCCGCCGCAGGTCGCGGTGCGTCGCCGCGACGATGCGCACGTCGACGGACTGGGTCTGCGACGATCCGAGCCGCTCGAACGTGCCTTCCTGCAGGACGCGCAGCAATTTCGTCTGCAGGTCGAGCGGCAGGTCGCCGATCTCGTCGAGGAACAGCGTGCCGCGATGCGCCAGCTCGAACCGCCCCTGCCGCGTCGTCACCGCGCCGGTGAACGCGCCGCGCGTATGGCCGAACAGTTCGCTCTCGATGAGCGACGGCGGCAGCGCCGCGCAGTTGATGACGACGAAGGGACGCGCCCGCCGCGAGCTGCGCGAGTGAATCGCCCGCGCGAACAGCTCCTTGCCGGTGCCCGTCTCGCCGCGCAGCAGCACCGTCGTCTTGCTCGAAGCGACTTCCTGCACGCGGCGCAGGGCGGTGCGCAGCGCGGCGCTGGCGCCGACGATCTCGTCGAACTTGGCGAACGATGAACTCGCCGGGGCATCCGCGTCGCCACCGTCGTCGGACGGTGACTGGCGCCGGTGCTCGTCGTTCGATGGTTCCACCTGTAACTCGAGGCGCAGTCCCTGCTGCCGTCGATACAGTCCCGTCGCCAGGATTTCCGCGAACAGCCGCAGCCGCGCCACCAGGCCGCGCGACCAGGAGCGGTGCTCGCGCGCTTCGAGCGCCAGCAGGCAGATCCGCTCGCCCGCAATCGCCACCGGGATGACCACCGCCGATTGCAGCGGCACCTGGCGCAGGTAGTCGAGCATGTGCGGCGTCATCGCCTCGCGCGGCAGGTCGCCGGGAATGCGCTCGAGCACGAGCGGTTCGGCGGGCAGCTGCAGCTGGTCCCACAAGCTGCCGCTGGCCGTCGCCTCGTCAGTTGAAGTATCGACGCCGAGAGAGGGACTCGCGCATCGATAGGTGCGAGTGTCGCCGTCGGCATGACCGTAGGTCACCAGCGTCGTCGAGTCGGCGCCGGCCGCCTCGGCGAGCCGCGGCAGCATCGCTTGGATCACGGCATCAAGTTCGTCGTGTCCCACCGCGCACATTTCCGAAGAGATCTCTGAAATGAGTTGATCCGCGTGGCGACACCGATCGTCGTCTGTGTACAGCGATTCCATGTCTGTGTTCAGGCACGTTGCCCGGAGTCGTCCGCCGTCAACAGCGACATTGCATTCTGGATACCGGCGGCAATCCTTCGATGATTGCGTGCTGCTGCGCGGGAGACCATGCCGGAACGCAGGACGTTGTGACTACGTTGACCGTATATCGTGAGCCTTCGCCGATCGTGCGCGCCGCCGCGGCGCGTACGTCGGCACATATGCTGCGCAGGCGAATGCGCATGGAGACCGAGACATCGCACAGCGCAGCGCTCACCGTTCCGCTCGCGGCGGATGGGGAACATGCCGCACGCTGTCAGGTCGAGCTCTGCGCCACGGGTGGATGGAACGTGCGCCTCGAAGTCGACGATCGCGTCATCACGACCACGCACTACGCCGACTGGCACCGCGCCGAGCGCGCCTGCGCGGCGATGGCGAGCGACTGGGACGCGCGTCATACGACACCGTCCGCGCGCCGATAACGGTTGTCGCGCGTGCGCCGGAGGAAGTGGCTGTCGACGAGCGCCGCGAGCAACTGTTCGCACGCGTCGCGATCGAGTCCCCACAGACGCTGCGCTTCGTCGCGCGTGAGCATCAGATCGGGGACTTCGAGGTACTCGCCGCGTACAAGCCACAGCAAGTCCGCGGGTGTGATGTTGTGGTTGGTGCGCATTGGCCGTCGTGTATGGCAACCGGCGTGCCGCGGAAACACTCCGCCACCGGCGAAACCAATCAGGACGGCAGATTAGAGGAGACGAAGAAGTCTCACAATACGGTGAATTCCCTAGTTTGCACGTCTACCGTGCAACGCGCCCGTCGCGACATGACTCTGTGCGTCTTCCGGGTGCATGGACGAGCGAACGCGATCAGGCTTCGACAATCTGATTGCGAATCGCATAGCGAACGAGTTCGGCGATCGAATGCACTCCGAGCTTCGCCATCACGCGCGCGCGATGCGTTTCCGCCGTTTTGGTACTGATCGACAGCGCGACGCCGATCTCCTTGTTCGATTTCCCCTCGGCGAGCAACTGCAGCACTTCACGCTCGCGTCGCGTCAGCCGCAGGTTCGACGAGGAGAGCCGCGCGCTCTCGGGCGATTCGTCGATGACGCCCTGCAGGCGCTGGGAAAAAAAGGTGCCGTGGTTGACGAGCGTGGTCACGGCTTCGACGAGCTTCCGTCCCGCTTCCGACTTGAGGATGTAGCCGCGCACGCCGGCATCGATGAACTCGCGCACGAGCTGTTCGATTTCGTGGACCGTGAGAATGAGGATGCGCGAGGTGGGGACGACGCGGCGGATGCCGCGCGCCGCCTCGAGGCCATTCATCTCCGGCATGCTCACGTCGAGTACGACGATGTCCGGGCGGAGCAGGCGTGCCTGCTCGACGGCTTCGCGTCCGGTGGAGGCTTCGCCGCAGACGTGCCATCCCTCATGCTTTTCGAGCAGTGCGCGCAGTCCCTGGCGGACGACTTCGTGATCATCGGCGATGAGGATCTCAACCATGATCCCTCCTTGGTGTACGCATCGGGGACCGAGGTGAGCGGGGGGACGCCACGCGCCACATCCTACTCCGCGCGAACGGGCGAATAGTCGTGCTGTGCACGAAATTATTCGCGCGCCACCGTTCGGCGCTGACCGGCCATCGTCAACCGCCTCTCAACATGCCGTCGACGCACGTCGCGGCCGGTGCGGCGCCGCCCGGCGATCGGCCGCGAATGCGCCGCCATTCGCGCGCTTCGTCATCCGCGCCGACCCGACAGACTCTGGTGCCTCTCTTGCCGCTTCCGGGCGCAGGCAACAGGAGGCCAGACATGGTTCGTCGTATCGCGCTTCTCCTTCTTCTCGTTCTCTGTGCTCCAGCTCAACGATCGGCGTTCGCGCAGGCAGATACGCCGCTTGCCGATCCGCCCGCGCAGGCGCAGGCGCCACCGCCCATCACACCGCGGGCGGCTCCAACGGCGCTGATGACCGAGCCTGGCTTCCTGTCGTCGGCGATCGATCTGGTGAGCGACAGGTTCGCCGGCGACCTGAGTCGTCCGAAGAACGGCTTCTATCCGGAAGTCTCCAACATGATCACCGGCTCCGGCTGGCTGTCGATCGGGCCCGGGTATCGCCACTACTTTGCCGATAACCAGGCGCTGTTTGAAACGTCCGCCGCGGTGTCCTGGCGCCTCTACAAGATGATGCAGGCGCGCCTCGAAGCGCCGCAGCTCGCCAACGGCCATCTCGTCCTGGGCACGCAAGCGATGTGGCAGGACGACACGCAAGTTAGTTACTTCGGAATCGGTCCAGACGTTTCAGAGGACGATCGCAGCCAGTACCGCCTGCAGGCGCACGATATCGTCGGCTACGGGCACGTCATCCCGAACGATTGGCTGACGATCGGCGGCGAAGTGGGATGGCTCGGACATCCGAAGTTCATGGAGCCGGGCGGCACGTTCAAGCGCGATTTCCCGAACACGCGCGACGCCTTTCCGGCCGATCCGGCGGCGAGCCTGAGTCTCCAGCCGGCGTTGCTGCACTCCGAGGCGGCCATTGCGGCGGATACGCGCGATCACCGCGGCCATCCGACACACGGGTTCCTCTACCGGGGCGCGCTGACCAACTACTGGGACCGCACGTACGACGTCTTTACGTTCCACACGTGGGAAGCGGAGGCGCTGCAGTACATCCCCGTCGCCGACAATCGCGTTGTCTTCGCGCTGCACGCGTGGACCGTCGCGGCGCAGCAGCAGGACGGCCGTGACATCCCGTTCTACCTGCAGCCGGCCATCGGCGGCAGCCGCACGTTGCGCGACTACCACGATTACCAGTTCCACGACCGCAACCTGCTCGTCCTCAACGCGGAATCGCGCTTTGCGGTGTGGACGCACATGGACGCCGCGCTCTTTGCCGACGCCGGCAACGTGAGCAACCGCTTCGCCGATCTGAATCTCGACAAGACGTCGTACGGCGTCGGCCTGCGTCTGCACACCGACACGACGACGATCGCGCGGCTCGATGTGGCCAACGGCGCGCAGGGCTGGCGCTTCAACATCAGCACGAGCGAGCCGCTGCGGCTCCCGCGCACGCGGACGCGGCAGACCGTCGCCACCATTCCGTTCGCGCCCTGACGGAGAACGGTCATGGGTTGCCGCGTGCACATCCGAGGCATCCTCCTCCCGGCGCTGGCCGCCGCGCTGACGCTGTCATGCGCGGCGGCGGTGCGTCCCGTCACCGAGCCGGCGCCAACGCCGCTGTCGTCGTTCTGGCAGGCACCGGACAACCTGCGCGGCGCGGATCTCTTTCTTGGTCCATGGGGCGCGGCCAACGCGCCCGATCCACGCGCCGAGTACGTGTTCCTCCGGTCGAAGATCGGCGGCTTCAATCCGGGCGTGGTCGTGCGCGATCCGCAGGGACGCGAATGGCACGTCAAGCAGCCGGCGAGCAAATCGAAGGATGAAGGGCCGTCGGAGGTCCTGCTGTCGCGTGTGCTGTCGGCGCTCGGCTATCACCAGCCGCCGGTCTACTACCTGCCGTCGTTCCAGATGCGCGACCGCTCCGGTGTGCACACCGAGCGCGGCGGACGCTTCCGCCTCGACCTCGAAGGGTTGAAGGATCTGGGCGAATGGTCCTGGCAGCAGAACCCGTTTGTCGGACAGCGGCCGTATCAGGGGCTGCTGGTGATCCTGCTGCTGTTCAACAGCTCGGATCTCAAGAACTCGAACAACACGCTCTATGAGTTCAACGCGGGCAACGGACTGCCGGCGCGCCGCTGGTTTGTGGTGCGCGACCTCGGCGCCGCCCTCGGCCGGACGGGCCGCGTCAGCCCGCCGCGCAACGACATCGAGGCGTTCACCGCAACGCGCTTCATTACCGGCGGCGCTGGCGAACACGTCGAATTCGACTACCACGGGCTGCACCAGGAGCTCGTCGATCGGCGCATCACGCGCGAGGACGTGGCGTGGGCGGCCCGGTTGATCGGCGGGCTCGACGAGCGCCAGTGGCGCGACGCGTTTCGCGCGGCCGGCTATGCGCCCGATCTTGCCGCGCGCTTCATGACCGTCCTGCGCAGCCGTGTCGAGGAGGCCCGCCGCACTGGAGGCGTCAACTGATGCGCCGCGCCGTTGTCGTCGTCGCGCTGCTCTTCGCGAGCGGACAATTCGCGCCCGCGCAGCAGGCGTTGCCCGTGCGCAGCGACTCGCTGAAGTTTGCGGTGATCGGCGACAACGGCACCGGCGAGAAGTCGCAGTACGACGTCGGCGAGCGGATGGCGACGGTGCGCGCGTCGTTTCCGTTCGACATGGTGATGATGCTCGGCGACAACATGTACGGCCGCCAGGAAGCGGCCGACTTCGCCGCCAAGTTCGAGCGTCCGTACGCCGCGCTGCTGAAGGCAGGGGTCACCTTTTACGCGGCGCTCGGCAATCACGACAACCAGAACAACCGCTTCTACAAGGGCTTCAACATGGGCGGCGAGCGCTACTTCACCTATGTGAAGAAGAACGTCCGCTTCTTCGTCCTCGACAGCAACTCGCTCGATCCGAAGCAGCGCGCCTGGTTCGAGAGCGCGCTCAGCGAATCGCATGACGACTGGAAGATCGCCTACTTCCACCATCCGCTCTATTCCGACGGCGGCCGGCATGGCTCCGACGTGTCGCTGCGCGTCGCGCTCGAGCCGCTGCTCGTCAAGTACGGCGTCGACGTCGTCTTCTCGGGGCACGATCACCTCTACGAACGCATCAAGCCGCAGAAGGGTGTCACCTATTTCGTCGCCGGCTCGAGCGGCGAGCTGCGGCGCGGCGACGTCCACGCCGGGCCGCTGACCGCCGCCTACTTCGACCAGGACCAGGCGTTCATGCTCGTCGAAATCGCCGCCGACGACCTGTTCTTCGAAGCGATCGCCCGCACCGGCACCGTCGTCGATTCCGGCACCATTCGCCGTCGCGGGACGGATGTGAAGGGGTCGCGATGAGGCACCACGCGGTTGCGGCACCCCATCACCTGCGGACGCACGGCCATCGGCGCGCCGTGGCTGCGCATCCGCTGGCCAGCGTCTCGAATCGTTTCCTCGCACTGCCCGTGGGCGCGGCGATCGCGCTCGTCTGGGCCAACACGGCGCCGGAATCATATTTCTCGGCCAGGCAGCCGCTCGCCTTTCCCGTCAATGAAATCGGCATGGCGCTGTTTGTCGGTCTCATCATGCAGGAGATCGTCGAGGCGGCGATGCCCGGCGGCGCACTGCACTCGTGGCGCCGGTGGACGCTTCCGCTCATCGCCGCGGCCGGCGGCGTCGCCGGCAGCGTCGGCGTCTACCTCGCCTACGTCCACGCGAAATACGAAACGATCCTCGTCGCCGGCTGGCCGATTGCCTCGGCCGTCGACGTCGCCGCCGCCTACTACATCCTGAAAGCGATCGCGCCGCGCAGCGGGGCGGTGCCGTTCGTGCTGCTGCTGGCGATTGCCACCGACCTGTTCGGCATGCTCGTCGTCGCGCCCCGCTATCCGGCCGTCACGGTCTACGACGGCGGCGTGGCGCTGATGCTCGCCGCCCTGGCCGTGGCCGGCACGCTGCGCGCGCTGCGCGTCCGCGCGTTCTGGCCCTATCTCGTGATCTGCGGCTCGCTCTCCTGGGTCGCCCTCTTTCGCGACGGCCTGCATCCGGCGTTCGCGCTCGTGCCGATCGTACCGTTTCTGCCGCATGAACCACGCCGGCTCGATCTGCTCGCCGATCCTCCCGACGACGATGCGGTTCACCACTTCGAGCACGAGTGGAACGCGGCGGTTCAGGCGATTCTCTTTCTCTTCGGTCTCGTCAACGCCGGTGTCCTGCTTCGTGGCTACGACACCGGTACCTGGGCGATGCTGGCCGCGGCGCTCGTCGGGCGCCCGCTCGGCATCCTGGCGAGCGTGGCGCTCGCTGTCGCGGCGGGCTGGCATCTGCCGCGACGCCTCGGCTGGCGGCAACTCGTCGTCGCCGCTTTCGCCGCGTCAAGCGGCTTTACGTTCGCGCTCTTCTTCGCCTCGGGCATCCTGGCGACAGGGCCCATCCTCGCGCAGCTGACGATTGGTGCGCTGGCGACCGCAGCGGGATCGCTGCTGGCGCTGGCGGCTGCGCGCGTGTTGTGCGTCGGACGTTTTTCTCGGTGATTGGGAGGGTTCTGCGCGGTGGCGTTTCGGCTGAAACCGGGGGCATCCATATCGGCAGACGTGCGTCGCATCGTCCTGCGGCAGCTGGAGACCGCCATTTCCGAGCTGCATACGGTCGGCGACCCGCAAAGCGATGAAGCGTTGCACGACGCACGGCGGCGCGTCAAAAAGATCCGTGCCATCATCAGGCTCGTCCAGCCGGTGCTCGACAAGCCGTATCGCACCGTTGACGACGATCTGAGCAAAGTCAGCCGGCTGCTGGCGCCGGTCGCCGACGGGCAGAGCATTCTGCAGACGCTCGACGAGCTGGCGCGCCGCTATCGTCGATCGCTGCCGCGGCACACCATGGAAGCCGCCCGGCAAGGCGTCATCCGCAACGGCAAGCGTGCCGATCGCCAGGCGCAGGAACGCAACGTCGTGGAGCTCGCCAAGGGCACGCTGCGCCGCGAACGCAAGCGCATCAAGCGCTGGCACCTGAGCGAGGGGTTCGAGGCGATTGCGCCCGGGCTCGAGGAAAGCTACCGCCGCGCGCGGCGCATGATGATCGTCGCCTGGGACAAGCCCAAGCCGTCGAACTTCCACACCTGGCGGCGGTTCGTCAAGGACCACTGGTTCCACGTGCGGCTGCTGCAGCACCGCTGCGGCGATCACCTGCTCGGCGACGAACGCCGCATCGAGGCGCTCGACGGCATCCTCGGCGAGTACCACAACCTGATTCTGCTGCGCGACGTCCTGGTCAGGGACACGGCGCTCTCGCGCAACGAGATCGCGCGCTGCCTGCGCATCGTCAACCGCTATCAGCGGCTGCTGCGGCGGCACGCCGAGACGATCGGCGTGCGCGTCTACACGGAGCGGCCGCGACGCTTCGTCAGCCGCGTGCGGCGTCTGTGGGACGACACCGCGGCGAAAGTCACAACGGATCGTGAGGCGGATCATTGAATGCGGTGGCGACGCGCGCCTCCGCGCCTGTTTTGCTGATGGCTCGGCCGGTGCGGCGTTTGCAACCTCGTGTGGCACCGGGTGAGGCGGTCGTTGCTTCGGCCAATGGCGACCGAGGGGGGAAGCTCACGACCGTCAACCCCGGCTTCCGCCGAGAGGAGCGTCCCATGACAGCCAGCCTGGACACGGTGCGAGACATCCTCCAGCGCTCGATTTGCGCCGTCGTCGGCCACCAGACGCTTCTGCAGTTCGAACATCATCGTCTGTCGCTGCGGTGTGTCGCGTGCGGCCACGAGACGACGGGATGGACCATTGGCGAGCCTCCATCTCGGTCGGCCACTTCTGCTTCGCCCAGCCGCATCGAGACAAGCCATGCCGCATAACCGACCGCTCGTGCTCATCGTCGACAACAACCGCGACAACCGGGAGATGTACGCCGAGTATCTGCGCACCCGTGGCTTCCGCGTCATCGCCTGTTCCGACAGCGAGGCGTCGATCAGCCTGGCGCGCTCGTGCCTGCCGGACATCATCCTGCTCGAACTGCGGATGAACCGCATGAACGGCCTCGAGGTCATCACCCGCCTGAAATACGAGCCGGCGCTGGCCGACGTGCCGATCGTCGCGTTGACCGCCTCGGTGTTTCCCTTCGAGCAGGAGGCGGCGATTGCCGCGGGATTCACCGAAGTGCTGGCCAAGCCATGCTTTCCGGAAGACGTGGAGACCGCCATCAGCCGGCTGATCGTGTCGTCGCACGCCGCGCAGCCGCGCCCTCACAAGCCATTGAGAGCCGGCCAACGTGTTGAGAGACGCCGACGCGCGTCCGCGCCCGTCCCCGCGGCCCACGTATCCGCGCAATCGCCACGCTGACAACAGATTCCACGCGGCCGGCGCCCGCCGGCCGCAGGCGGCGCGCGGCCTGCACATGGCCCGCCCGTGCCCGCTGGCCGTGCCACCACCGCTGTCTCGCTCCTGTTTCTTGCCGCCATCGCGTTGAGCGCCGAGGCATCGGCACAATCGTCCGAGGAGCCGGAGCGGCCGACATGGGGTGTGCTCGATTCGACGGGCGAGGGGTTCGTCATCGGCCGGACCGATCACGGGTCACTCGGCGTCAGCGCCTACGCCGTCATCCGCTACATCAATCAGCTGCCGCCGACGCAGACCTTTCCCGACCATCTCGGTAACGTCCGCGCCATCGATCCGCGCAACGACATCCAGTTCCACCGGGCGATGGTGCACTTCAAGGGATGGCTGTTCGACCCGAAGATTCGCTACCAGGTCACCGTCTGGAGCGTCCTCTCGACGAATCAGACGACGCTCTACGGATTCGCCGGCTACCAGTTTCACAAGAAGTTCAACGCCTACGCGGGCATCAACACGATTGGCGGCAGCCGCACGGTGATGGGATCGCATCCCTTCTGGCTGGCCAACGACCGCGTGATGGCCGACGAGTTCTTCCGCCCCGGCTTCACCGGCACGACATGGGTCAACGGCGAGCTCGCGCCCGGCTTCTGGTACCACGCGGCTGTCGGCAACAGTCTCAGTCAGCTCGGGTTCACGGCCAAGCAGCTGACGCGTGATCTCGCCACCGGCACCGGCGTCTGGTGGATGCCGACCACGCACGAATTCGGCCCCAACGGATCGTTCGACGACTGGGAGCACCACGACTCACTCGCCACGCGCTTCGGCCTGTCCTCGTACCGCAGCCGGGAAAACCGCTTCAATCAGAACAGCAATCCCGCCGCGGACAACTACCAGGTTCGCCTTGCCGATGCCGTCCTGCTGTTCGATACCGGATCGCTGGCGCCGGGCGTGACCGTGAACTTCGCGACCGTGCGCGGCCTCTCCGTCGATGCGGGGATGAAATATCGCGGCGTGTTCCTGCAGACGGAGTTCTATCAGCGCTCGCTCTACGACTTCGACGCCGATGGCCGCCTGCCGGTGTCCTCCATCCGCGATCGCGGCTTCTACGTGCAGGGGGCGTTCTATCCGATTACCAAGAAGCTCGAGCTCTATGGCGCGACGTCGTGGATCTACGGCGATACGCGCGCCGGCTTCGACACGAGTCATGAGTACATCCAGGGGTTGAACTACTTCCCGGCCGACACGCGCAACGTGCGCTTCAACACGCAGGTGATTGAAGTCGATCGCTCGCCGGTGAGCAGCCTGTTCGGCTTCTACGTCGGAGGACAGAAGGGCACGACCGTCTCGTCGGCGTTCTCCTTCCTGTTTTGAACATGCGCATGCTCCTGGCGGCGATGGTCGCGTCCGTGGCGCTCGCCGCAGGTCCCGACACCACCGGCACCTTCGTCGTCAACGACTCGCACCTGCACCTGACCAACTACGTGCAGCAGGGAACCGACATCCACGACTTCCTGAAGATCATGGGGAGCAAGGTCGGCCGGGTGGCGCTGTTCGGCATTCCCCTGCAGCAGCAGTGGGCCTACGGAAACACCGGAAGCTTCGCCCCGACCTATTACCTGCAGACGGACGCGCCCCTCTATTACTACTCGTTCACCGACGCGGCCATCGCCATGGCGTATCGGTCGCTGCCGCCTGGCGATCGCGCGCGGTTCGACCCGATGATCACCGGCTTCAATCCGGCGGACATGTACGCGGCGGATCACATCCGCCGGGTACTGACGACGTTTCCCGGCGTCTTCTCCGGCATCGGCGAGTTCACCATCCACAAGGAATTCGTGTCCGCCAAGATCGCCGGCGGCGGCGCGACGCTGACCGATCCGGCGGTCGATCGCCTGCTCGATTTCGCGGCGGAGGCCGGCCTCGTGGTCATCCTGCACAGCGACGTGGATGTGCCGTTTCCGAAACCCAACGAGCAGACGTATCAGCTCGCGCAGCTGCGCGACCTGTTCCGGCGGCATCCGGCCACGACGATCATCTGGGCGCATGCCGGTGTCGGACGGGTCGTGCATCCGGTCGCACGGCAGATCGACATCGTCGACATGCTGCTCTCCGATCCCGAGCTCCCGCGGCTGCACATCGATCTGTCCTGGACCGAGGCCGCGAAGTACATCGTCGCGCGCCCTGATTCCATCGAGGCGATGGCGGCGCTCATCAACCGTCATCCGGATCGATTCCTCTTCGGCACCGACGAAGTCGCGCCCAGCGATCAGGCGCACTACCTCACCGTCTACGACACGTACGCACCACTGCTCGCGCGGCTGACGCCCGAGGCGAGCGAGCGCTTCCGCAAGAAGAACTACGAACGGCTGTTCGACGAAGCCAGGCGGCACGTCCGCACATGGGAACGAGCCCACATCAAGGAGACAGGGCAATGATTGGAAGATCTGTATTCAGACGAACGCTCGCGCCGCTGGCGGCAGTGGCGCTGCTGGCGGTTGGCGCGGCCGATGCGCGCGCGCAGACCGATCCGCCGGATGCGGGTGCGCTCATCCCGCCGCCCGATCCGCCGGCACAGGCGCCGGTGCAAGCCGCGGCCACGGAGCCCAAGCCAGGCGTCAGCATCTACGGCGCGGCGATGCTCGACATGGGCTACCAGGCGCATCAGAACGACCCGAACTGGTTCGACGTGCTGCGTCCGAGCAAGCTGCCGTCGTTCGACGACGAGTTCGGCCATAACGGCCGCAACTTCGCCGGCTTCCGTCAGAGCCGCATGGGCGTGAAGACGACGACGCCGACCACGCTCGGCGAGCTGAAGACGACCTTCGAGTTCGAGCTGTTTGGCGTCGGCGTCGACGCCGGACAGACGACGTTCCGCCTGCGCGATGTGTGGGGCGAGCTGGGTCACTTCGGCGCCGGCCAGACCGACAGTCCGTTCATGGACGGATCGACCTTCCCCAACTCGCTCGAGTACTGGGGGCCGAACGGGATGGTCTATTTCAAGAACGTGCAGTTCCGATGGACGCCGCTGCAGGGCAACAACGAGGTCGTCTTCGCGGCGGAACGGCCTGGCGCCAGCGGCGACGCGGGGATCTACGCGAACCGCCTCGAGCTGCAGAACGTGCAAGGGCGGTTTCCCGCCCCCGATCTGTCGACCCATTACCGCGCGACGCGCGACTGGGGCCACGTGCAGATCGCGGCGATCTGGCGCGAAATCCAGTGGGACGACATGCTCGCCGATCAGTTCGCGCTGGGTGGCCGCGCGACCGGGTGGGGCGTCAACACGACCTCCAACCTCAAGGTCGCCAAGGACACCGTGCACCTCGGCGCCGTCTACGGCAGCGGCATCGAAAACTACATGAACGACGCGCCGGTTGACGTCGCCCTCGAAAACAACTTTCTCAACCCGCGCACGCCGGTGCGCGGCAAACCGCTGCCCATCCTCGGCCTGATGGCGTTCTACGACCGCACGTGGAGCGACAAGTGGACGAGCAGCGGCGGCTACTCGCGGGCGAACATCACGACGACCAGCGGCCAGAGCCCCAGCGATTTCAAGATTGGTCAGTACGCGCTCGCCAATCTTCTCTATTACCCGGTGCAGAACGTGATGGTCGGCGGCGAGTTCCAGTGGGGACGCCGCGACAACAACACGGACGGGTTCCACGCCAACGACTATCGCGTGCAGTTCTCGTTCAAATACAACTTCTCGTACAAGGTGGGAGGCCAGTCATGAGGGCGCCGCTACGACGCGTGCGGACCTGGAGAGCGGCGGCGATCGTCGCCGTCGCGATCGGAACGGCAACCCTTCCCATCGGCGCACAGACCGACGTGCAGTCGGTCGTCAGCGCGGCCTTCGGCAAGTACAGGACTGTCACCGAGGGGAAGAACGCCGACTACATTCCGGCGCTGGCGAAGGTCGATCCGAACCTGTTCGGCATCGCCGTGGTCGGCAGGGAAGGGAAGGTCTACACCGCCGGCGACGTGAACTACGAGGTCTCCATCCAGTCGATCTCGAAGGTCTTCACGATGGCGCGCGTCATTCAGGACCAAGGGCCGCAGGCCGTCGAGAAAACGATCGGCGTGGATGCGACGGGCATGCGCTTCAACTCGATCGTCTCGGTGGAGCTGGCCTACAAGCTGGGCGGCGGCCCCGAGCTGAATCCGCTCGTCAATCCCGGCGCGATTACGGCGACGAGCATGGTCGAGGGGGCGACGGCCGACGTCGTCTGGTCGAAGATTCTCGGTACCTACAACGACTTTGCGGGCCGGCCGCTGAGCGTGCTGCAGGACGTCTACAAGTCGGAGTCCGATACCAACCAGCGCAACCAGGCGATCGGCATGCTGATGCACGCCTACGGATACATCAAGCAGAATCCGGCGCAGGCCACCGATCTCTACACGCGGCAGTGCTCCGTCGGCGTGAATGCGAGGGACCTGGCGACGATGGCGGCCACGCTGGCGTTCGGCGGACGCAATCCGGTCACGGGCAAGCAGGCGATCAGCACGGAAAACGTGCCCTACGTGCTTGCGGTCATGGCGACCGCCGGACTGTATGACGACTCAGGGAAGTGGCTGTACCACACGGGACTTCCCGCGAAGAGCGGCGTCGGCGGCGGCATCATCGCGGTGGCCCCGGGCAAGTTCGGCATCGCCGTCGTCTCTCCACCGCTCGACGAGGCGGGCAACAGCATCCGCGCCCAGCGCGCCATCGAGCACATCGTCAACGCGCTCGCGCTCAATCCGTACGCGTCGAAGCCGTCGCGAGCCGCCGCGTCGCAATAACTACGCGGGGACGAACCGTCCGCGCGCCATTTCCCGCAGCCGCTCGACGTCTTCGCGACGCGAGACCGAGAGCGGCTGCGTGCCCCGTATCTCCTCGCACAGCATCACGTCCGTCAGCGGCTGCCGGTCGTGCAGCGACCGGTACAGGCCGGCGGTGATCGCCTGCTCGATTTCGGCGCCGGAAAAACCGTCGCTGGCCGCGACGAGCGCGGCGAGATCGAATCGCGATGGATCCTGACGCCGCTGCGTGAGGTGAATGCGGAGAATCGCCTCGCGGCCGGCGGCATCGGGCAGATCGACGAAGAAGATCTCGTCGAAGCGGCCCTTGCGCAGCAGTTCGGGCGGCAGCGTCAGCACGTCGTTGGCCGTGGCGGCGACGAACACGGGCGCCTGACGCTCCTGCAGCCACGTCAGGAATGACCCGAGGATGCGTTGCGACAGGCCGCCATCGGCGTCACCGCCGACGGCAAAGCCTTTCTCGATCTCGTCGATCCACAGGATGCTCGGCGCAATGGCTTCGGCGAAGTCGAGCGCTTTCCGCAGGTTCTTCTCCGACTCGCCGATGAACTTGTCGTAGAGCCGCGCGGCATCGAGCTTGAGCAGCGGCTGTTTCCACGCGCTGGCGATGGCTTTGGCCGCCAGTGACTTGCCACAGCCCTGCACGCCGACGATGAGAATGCCGCGCGGCGCGGGTAAGCCAAGCGCGCGCGCTTCGCTGCTGAAGCCGACGCGCGTCCGTTCGAGCCACGCCTTCAGATGCGCGAACCCGCCGAGCTGGTAGGTGTTGTCCGCGGGCGGATAGAACTCGAGCAGCCCTTCTTCGCGGACCGCCTCGCCCTTCCGCCGCAGCAGCCGCGGAATGTCCGCCGCATCCAGCCGGTTGTCGTCGAGCACCGCCCAGGTGACGGCCTGCCGCGCCTGGTTCAGCGTCAGGCCGGAGAGCGCCTGGAGCAGCGACTCCATCCCGTCGGCGCCGAGCGACACCACGACGTCGTGCTGTGCCTTGAGCGAATGCAGGACCTGATGGACCACCTGCTGCAGCTCCTCGCGGTTCGGCAGGTGTAACGCGAAGGGAATGGCCTCGCGCGAGAGCTCGCCGGGCAGATGCATCGACTCGCCCGAGAGGACCGCCGTCGAGCCCGTGCGCATGAACGTCTGCGCGATGTCGCGCAGGCCGCGGACGACGGTCGCGTCGGTGAGATGCGCGTCGAGATCCTTCAGGTGAAACACGCCGCGAACGGTGAGCGCCGCGAGATGACGCACGAGCATCTGCGGATTGGTCGTGCCGTAAATGGGTCCCTCGCCTCCAATTCGCTGCAGGCCGTGCGTGACCGTCCACGTGAAGGTCGGCATGTGCAGCTCCGCGGCGACGGTCTGCAGCAGGTTGTCGACCCGCTCTTCCTCGGCCGTGTCGATCGTGATGATCGGATGCCGCGACTGGATCAGCGCCTTGAGGTCGTTGCTGGCGTCGTCGTGCGGCACGTCAGGGCAGCAGCGGCTTGGCCGATTCGATGAAGCCGTGGTGCAGCGCCTGCACGGCATCGTTGGTGCGATCGCGCGGCACCATCCACGTGATGCGGAACGAGGAGGTGGAGATCATCGGCGGCGTCAGCCCTCTCTCGTCGAGCAGCGCCGTCCCCTTCCGCACGTTCGCGTAGCTGGCGTTGATGCCGGCGCCGACCGCGCTCACCGCCGCAAGGCCATCGACGAGGCGCGCGTCTCCACCGAAGCGCTCCTGCAGCGCGGCGCGAAGGCGCGGTTCGTCGTGCAGGTTCTCGCGTGAGATGACCATGTCCACGCGGTTGTCGAACACGTGCAGCTGTTTGCCCGCCACGCTGCGCTCGTCCAGCAGGGCGAGCACGTCGGACGGCTTCGCCTCGGCGCGCAGCACGATCACATCCTTCTCGCTCGCGACGCCGACCACGGAGCCGGGCATCCTCGGCGGCGATTTGCGCACCACCGTGCCGTCGGCCGAGGGATCGATGCCCGGCAGCGGCCCTGCCGTTGCGCGCGCGTAGATCGCCATCCCTTTCTCTTTCGCGAATTCGACCGCCTGCGCGTTCAACACCTTCGCACCCGCTTCGGCCATCTCCTGCGTCTCTTCGTAGGAGAGCGTGCCGATGCGTCGCGCCGCGGCGACGACGCGTGGATCCGCGGAGTAGACGCCGTCGACGTCCGAGCAGATCTCGCAGTATTCCGCGTCGAGCGCGGCCGCCATCGCCACCGCGGTCGTGTCGCTGCCGCCGCGGCCGAGCGTTGTCACTTCCTTGCGGTACGACACGCCCTGATAGCCCGCAATGACGACGATCTTGCCGCGCGCGAGCTCGTCCTGCACGCGGAAGGGGCGGACCTCGATGATGCGCGCATCGACGTGGCGATCGTTGGTAATGATGCCTGACTGGCTGCCGGTGAAGCTGATGGCGTCGCCACCGAGTTCGTGAATGGCGAGCGAGAGGAGCGCCATCGAGATGCGCTCGCCGGCCGACAGCAGCATGTCGAGCTCGCGCCGCTGCGGATTGGCCGACACCTTCTTGGCCATCGCCAGCAGGTCATCCGTGGTGTCGCCCATCGCCGACACGACGACGACGACGTCGTGTCCCTGCGCCTTCGTTTTCATCACGCGCTCGGCGACACGCCTGAGCTTGTCGACGTCCGCCACGCTGCTGCCGCCGTACTTCTGGACGATCACCGCCATCGCCCAGAGCATAATGGACAACGGAGGAAGCGCATGACTCTTCGCGTCTTCGCGTCCGCTGTTGTGCTGGCCGTGGCGGGCATCGTGCCCATCGCCGCGCAGCAAGCCGGTCCCGCGAAACAGCCCGACGTCGTGTTCGTGCCGACACCGGCCGCTGTCGTGGAGGCGATGCTCAAGTTGGCGAACGTGACGTCGAAGGATGTCGTCTACGACCTCGGCTCGGGTGATGGACGCATCGTCATCGCGGCGGCCAAGCAGTACGGCGCGCATGGCGTCGGCATCGATATCGATCCCGAACGGACGCGCGAAGCCACCGCGAACGCGCGCACGGAGGGCGTCGCCGACAAGGTCACGTTCCGCACCGAGGACGTGCTCACCGCCGACATCAGTCCGGCGACCGTCGTCATGCTCTACCTGTCGCCGTCGTTCAATTCGCGGCTGGCGCCGAAACTGATGAAGGATCTGAAGCCCGGAACCCGTATCGTCTCGCACGCGTTCGACTTGGGGTCCTGGAAGCCGCAGCAGCGGATCCTCGTCAGCGACCGGCCGGTGTTTCTCTGGACGGTCGGCGCTCGCTAACCCCTAACCCCTAGCCCCTAACCCCTAACCCCTAACCCCTTCCCCCTAACCCCTAGTCTTGATCCGACCAGACTGGTCGGATTAGACTTTCCTGCGACTCAATCTCATTTCGAAAGCAGCGCCATGCTACAGGCCTTTGTCATTACCCTGCGGGAAGGGCTCGAAGCCTTCCTGATTGTCGCCATCAGCCTCGCCTACCTGCGGAAATCGGGGCGCAGCGAGCTCACGCGCGCGGTGCACCTGGGCATCGGCGTGGCGCTCGCGGTCAGCGCGGTCGGAGGGTATCTCCTCTACAACGCCTCGAATCAGGAGTTGCTCGAGGGTCCGCTGGCGCTCGTCGCCGCCATCTCCGTCACCTGGATGGTGATCCATATGTGGCGTGCAGGCCGCCGGATGAAGGGTGATATCGAAGGGCGCCTCGCGCAGTCGAGCGGCCGCGCGGGCGTGGCCGCGTTTGCGGGTGTGTTCCTGTTCACCGTGCTGATGGTTTCGCGCGAGGGGATGGAAACCGCGCTGCTGCTGCTGCAGCTGAAAGAGACGCTGCATCTCGCCGCGGGCGCGGCGCTTGGCCTGCTCGGCGCCGCGGGGCTCGCCTCGCTCTGGTCGCGCTACGGCCATCGCGTCAACCTCGGCCTCTTCTTCCAGGTCACCGCCATCTTCCTGATCGTCTTCGTCGTGCAGCTGCTGATTGCGAGCGTGCACGAGATGTCCGAGCAGAACATGATGGGTGCGCTCAGCCAGCCCATTCACGACGCCACCGAGTCGTGGGGGCCCGACAGCGCATTCGGGCACGCGCTCACCTATTCGCTCCTGCTGCTGCCCGCCGCGTGGCTCGCCGTCAAGGCGTTGTTCGGCGGCTCGCAGAAGACGGGACATCCGCCGCACACCGCCGCCGCGCGATAATGGCCTTCTGATGGCCGATGCCAGACCACCGCTGGTCGCCGAGCTGGTGTGGTCTGGCGCGCTGCGGTTCGACGCCGCCAGCGGGTCCGCGACATCCGTCGTCGACGGCGATGGCAAGCTGGGAGCCTCGCCCATGCAGCACGCGGCGATGGCGCTCGCCGGCTGCATGGCCGCCGACGTCGTCGACATCGTCCGCAAAGGCCGCCATCCGCTGACCGGCCTGCGCGTGACCTTCACCGGCAAACGCTCGGAAGAACCTCCCCGCCGCTTCCTCGAGATCGCGCTGCACTTCAACATTGAAGGCGCCGTGCCGCCGGAGGCGGTCGAACGCGCGATTGCGCTCTCGCGCGAGAAGTACTGCTCGGTGATGCACTCGTTCCGTCAGGACATCGCGTTCACGACGACATTCGAGATCAAGACGTGAGGCGCGGATACATCGACTGGTTGCGCGGCGTGTCCGTCGTGATCATGATCGAGGCCCACACGCTGGATGCGTGGACGCGGCTCGATGCGCGGCACAACGCGACCTACGGGTGGGCGATGATCGTCGGCGGATTTGCGGCGCCGGCATTCCTCTTTCTGGCGGGCATCTCGCTGGCGCTCGCCGCCGGCTCGCGGCTGCGCCGCGGCTCGACGCCCGAAGAGGCAGCGGCGCGTGCGCGGACGCGCGCGCTGCAGATTTTCGGGCTCGCCTTCCTCTTCCGCCTGCAGTCGTTTCTGATCAGCGGCGGCAACCCGATGACGGCGCTGCTGAAGGTGGACATCCTCAACGTCATGGGGCTGGCGATGCTCGCGGCGGCGCTCCTGTGGACCGTTGCCCGGCGGCGGTGGGATCGGATCGCGTGGATGATCGCCGCCACCATCGCGGTGGCGATGATCACCCCGATCGTGCGCTCGACGCCGTGGCTGGCGCCGCTGCCGGATCCGATCGAGTGGTATGTGCGGCCGATTCCGGGCCGCGGCACGTTCACGCTGTTCCCGTGGGCGGGCTTTCTGCTTGGCGGAGTCGCCGTCGGCTGCTGGCTCGATGACGCCCGTACGCCCGATGCCGAACGGCGTCTCAGTCTCTGGTTCGCGGTTGCGGGACTCGCGCTCGCGTTCGGCAGCTACTGGGGATCGTTTCTGCCGTCGATCTATCGCGACTCGTCATTCTGGACGACCTCGCCGGCGTTCTTCTTCCTGCGTCTGGGCATCCTCATCGTGTCGCTGCCGGTCGCCTATGCGTGGAATGCGCTCTGGAGCGGACGCTCGGTGCTGCAGGAGTTCGGCCGCGCATCGCTCTTCGTCTACTGGATTCACGTCGAACTCGCCTACGGCGTGCTGAGCGGCCCCATCCACAAGAGCCTGACGCTCGGTCAGGCGTTCGTGGCCTACGCGCTCTTTACGATTGCGCTTTTCGGGGCGGCGAAACTGAAGGACTCTCTGGTAAATCCCAAAGCCCAAATCCCAAGTCCCAAACCCCAAACCGCCTGAAGACAAGAAGACATGAGGCAGCAATGAAAGGAGGCCGTCGACACCTGAGCACGATCAACGGGACCAGGTTCAACAACGACCTAGTCCCGTTGGGATTTGGGATTTGCGATTTGGATCTTGGGATTTGGGATTTTCTAGAAGGCGACCATGTAGGTCATCTTCGCGATGAGCGAGCGATCCTGCAGCAGCCCGGTGAGCTCGTCGCGGTGCTCGTTGTAAACGAAGAAGATGTCGCTCAGCGGCCGGTGGATGATGTTGAAGCGGATGTTCGAGCTGAGCTGATGCGTGTCGGTGCTGTATTGCAGCAGCGCGTTGAGGAACATCTTCGTGTTGAAGTTGTAGTTGACGCGCGCGGTGGTCAGCGTCGACAGGTACGAGACGGACGGCAGCGAGATGTCGTTGAACTGCATCGTCAGCGCCGCGTTCACCTTCTCGTTCGGCCGGAACTCGGGCCCCCACGCGTAGGACCGCCGGTAGCCGCCGTAGAAGGGGCCGATGCTGTAACGGAAGTTGGACCCCAGACGTGAGAAGCCGTTGGTGCGGTAATAGAAAAAATACTCGTTGTAGTCGTAGCGCCCCGGGAGAATGCGGGCGCCGCGCGCGGCATTGAGGACAAACGGCGTGCGAATGACTTCGACGTTGGTATTGACGCCCGGCTCCATGCCGGCGCCGTCGGCCAGGCTGATCGACAGGTGGAAGTCCTGCTGCCGCTGATCGAGGGCGTTGCCGTCGATGCGGTTCGACTGCTGGACGATCCAGTGAGGTCCGACTTCGCGAATGGCTTTGGGCAGCCACTTCGGCCGCAGCGAGCGCCAGACCTGCGTGTACGTCTCATTGACGCCGACACGCGGCACGAAGCCGAGTTCGTTGTTGAAGGCCTCGCCGATGCTCGTATAGCGCAGTGTCGTCCGCCACGTGCGGCTGGTGTACTGGAAGTTGCCGCGCGCGGTGACGGAATTGTCCTGACCGGGCGCGATTTGCGCCGGTGAGAACGACTTCGCCGCGAAGCCGGTCAGCTGCACGCTGCTGCCGAAGCGGAAATTCGCATCGAGGCCGGCGAGGCGGTTGAACTGCGGCCCGCCCACTTCCTTGTCGAGCACGATCGCGCCGACGTCCGAGTTGGCGAGCACGTCGCGGCGGAGCCGGAACGCCGAGAAATTCGTCGCGGGCACGCCAGCATCCTCGCGCTGCTGGATGTTCAGCATGCCGATCGAGTACGCGCCCTGGCGTCCGCTCAGGCGCGTGCCGCCGAGAATCGGCAGCGACTGTCCGCTATCCGACAACCCGATGCGGCGGGTGAAGAACATGCGCATGTCCTGCGGCTGGTTGCCGCGTCCGTTGAACGCGCTGCCGCCAAAACCGCCGTTGTCGTTGCCGAAGGCGAACAGCCCCTGGTTCTCCAGGAAGAAGTCGCGTTTCTCGGGGAAGAAGAGACTGAAGCGCGTCAGGTTCACCTGCTGCTCGTCGGCTTCGACCTGCGAGAAATCAGTATTCGCCGTGAAGTCCCAGACCAGACCCGATGTCACGCCGTACTTCACATCGAGGCCGCCTTGGAAATCGCCGGACAGCGGCGTTGTCGTGACGCGGCTGCCGCTCGTCAGCGCGTAGGGCTTGATGCGGATGTTCTTGCCAGCGCGTACGCCGCGCAGGCCTTCGAGGTTCCCCGCCAGCGACACGCGCTCGATGTCGTAAATGCGCGGCAGCGGCGCCCAATAGCTGTCTTCATTCAGCCGGCGCAGCTTGCGCTGAAAGTTGACGCCCCAGACCTGCGTCTCGTCGCTGCCGAACTTCAGCGTGCGGAACGGAATCCAGATCTCGGCGAACCAGCCGCGCTCGCTCATCTGCGTCTTCACGTCCCAGATGCCGTCCCAGTTCGCGTTGTTGTCGCGGCCTTCACCGGCGATCTGCGAATCCCACTTCGCACCCGCGGGGTTGATCATGAACTCGTAGCCGTTGCGGCCGTCGTGAAACGTATCGAGCAGGATGCGGAAGCCGTCGCTGCCGTCTTTCGCGTAGTCCTTCTTCAGGTCGTTGACCACGATTTTCGCGGGCTCCTCGTCGTGCGCGAACACGCCGAAGTAGAGCGCATCGTCCGTGTAGAGGACTCGCACGTCGGTGTCGAAGGTGGCTGGGTTGCCTTCGCGAGGATCGTTCTGGATGAAGCCGTTGGCGATCGGCGCCTCGCTCCATGCAGCTTCGTCGAGCGCGCCGTCGAGCGTAATGGTCCCGATGGCGCGAACGGCCGTGATGCGCTTCTCGAGGTGGATCGTGTCGTAGTTGATGGCGGGCGCCGCGGCGGCCCGAGGCGAACCTCCGGCCGGGGTTGCGGTAGCGGCATCAGGCCGTCCGGATGCGGGGACGGCGAGTGAACCGGTAGCGATGTTCTGACCAAGGACCGGGCCGGCGAAGAGCACAGCTATGGCGAAAGCACACGTCTGGACGAATCTCTGCATGAGAAGCGGAAATTATACTTGGTAAGTGACTGCTGCAAAAGGAGATTAGGCCCGCACGGGGCGATGAAACCACGAAAAAAGGTGCAGAAAATCATTGAGATTCTCGCGGGTGGATGACTACAATTCGCAGCTTTCCTAGGCCGCCCGGGTGCGGTCCGGAGGGGAAACGGGAATGATCAGCGTCGCTGCTATCCGGATGCAGCAGTTTGGCGTGCAGTTCTACCAGGCGGCCCTCACCGCCGAGGACATCGACAAGCTCGTTCGCTTCGAGGTGTTGAGCTACGGTGAGGCGGGGCAGCAGCCCGTCCGCGGCGGCAAGAAGAAGATGCCGTCAAAGGTCAACTGGGACCTGCTGGAGCGGCGCATCGCCTCGAGCGAAAAGGCCTACCAGCGGCAAATCATCCGGCGAAAGATTGACGAACTCGTCCAGTATTACGAACAGTGCCGGCAGGCGCAGGACCTGCCGTCGATTCCCGGCGCGGTCATCATCTCCTGCGACGAAAAGTTGACGTTCGAGCCGGTGGACGGCGGTTCATCGGTCGGACGACTGAAAGTTCCCGAGCGCGAGGGCATCCTCCGCGCCATCGATGGCCAGCATCGCCTGCTGGCCCTGCATGCCGACATCGACAACATCCGCGACCACGACTTCACGGTCCCCGCGATCATCTTCGACCGCGTTCCCGAAGATCACATCGTGCAGATGTTCGTCACGATCAACGCGAAGCACACGCGTCTGAACGCGTCGCACCTGGTAAGCCTTTCCGGCCGGCAGCTGTATCGCGACGATTCGCTGGCGGCCGCGCACGATGTCGTCCGTGCGCTGAACGACAAGGAAGATTCGCCGCTGCACGGGGAAATCAAGCTGCTTGGCGTCGGCCACGGCCGCGTCGCGCAGGCGCCGCTCGCCCAGGAACTGAAGAAGCTGTTTGGCAGCGACGCCTTCGGCGGGCCGCGCAAGTCGGCCGACTTCCGCGAAGAAGGCAAGCGGTTCTTTGTCAACTACTTCAAGCAGATCTCGATGGTCTTCGGCGCGGCGTGGGGCGGCCGCAAGTACAGCATCAAGACGGCGACGGCGCTGCGCGCCTTCATTCGCGTGTCCCCCGATGTCGTGCGGCGTCTTGATCAGGATCACGCCGACCGCGGCGACTACCGCGCGATCGGCCGCGTCATCGCGCCGTGGGGGCGTCGCATCGGCGATCTCCGATTTGAAACCGACGGCGCGTGGAAGCGCAGCGGGACGACCGTCGAGTCGCTGGCGCGTGAGCTCAAGCTGGCGCTGGAATATCCGGAAGGGGCGGGCGTTTAGCAGGGACGGCGTCCAGAAACAACAAACCCGCCTCGGCGCTTTACGCGCGTCGGCGGGTAAACCGGATAGGGCGCCCGAAGGCGCCCCTTCCTGGTAGCCGACCTGGCTCCCCCCAGCATTTACGGCGCCCTGCCGTAAACCACAGGCCGACGGTCCGATGTAAGGCAACGGGTGTGCCGCGTGAATTCCTTAGCAAAACCGCGATACGACTCCAAAGTCACTTTCAGGAATGTGGGAAGAATTACAAGCGTGTTCACATACATAGCAGATGCGGATCGACGTCAACGCTGATCTCGGCGAGGAGTGTGGTCAAGATTCCGCACTGTTGGTAAGCGTAACGTCCGCGAACGTGGCGTGTGGATTACACGCTGGTAATCATACGGTCATGCGTGAGACGGTCCGGCTGGCGCGCGCGCATGGTGTTGCGGTCGGCGCGCATCCTGGATTTGCTGATCGTGATCATTTCGGCCGCCGCGATCTGCAGTTGCCGCCGGAGCAGATTACAGATCTCGTCATGCGACAGATTGATACGCTTGCGGACATTGCGGCGCGCGAAGGCGTCCGCTTGCGTCACGTCAAGCCGCACGGCGCGCTTTACAACATCGCCGTGCGCGATCGTTCCGTCGCGGATGCGATTGCGCGTGCGATTGCCTCGATCGATCCCTCGCTCATCCTCGTCGGTTTGCCCGCATCGGACCTCATCGCCGCCGCGGACGCAGCCGGACTGCGCGCGGCGCGTGAAGGATTTGCCGATCGCGCATACCGGCCCGACGGCACTCTGGTCCCCCGCACCGAACCGAATGCAGTGATTCACGACGCAGACGAGGTTCTGGCGCGTGTGGTGCCGCTCGCCAAGCGCCCCGACATCGACACGATTTGCGTGCATGGGGATACGCCCGGTGCGGCGGAGCTCGCCGCGCGCATCCGCGGCGCGCTCGAGGCGGCAGGTGTGCTGTTAGCGCCGTTCGGCGACGAGCGCGCGGCGTAACACTTTACCCACCATTGTCTTCGGCAGTTCCGATCGGAACTCGACGTGGGTCGGGACTTTATAGGGCGCCAGACGCTCGCGGCAGTACATCCGTAGTTCCTCTTCCGTGGCGGCCTGGCCGGCCTTGAGCACGACCCAGGCGTGCGCTACCTCGCCTTTCGCCGCATCAGGAACGCCGGCCACGCCCACCTCCATCACCGCGGGATGGGTCGCCAGCACCTCCTCGATCTCGCGCGGCCATACCTGGAAGCCGCTCGTCTTCAGCATGTCCTTCTTGCGATCGACGATGAAGATGAAGCCGTCGGCGTCCATGCGCGCGAGATCGCCGGTATGTATCCACGGACCGCCCGCTCCGTGCGCGTGCAGCGTGGCCGCCGTTTCCTCAGGGTTATTCCAGTACTCGACCATGTGCTGCGGCGCGCGGAGCAGCATCTCGCCGACTTCATCGACGCCCATTTCGCGAACCGGATCGTCGGCGTCGACGATGCGCACTTCGACGTCGGGCAGCGGCACGCCGATCGATCCCACTTTGTTGGTGCCCTGCACCGGGTTCACGCAGCAGGCCATCATCCCTTCGGTCAGCGAATAGCCCTCGATGATGCGCGCCCCGGTAATCGCCTCGAACTGCTTCTTGGTCTCCGCCATCAGCGCGGCGGCGCCCGAGAAACACAGCTTGATCGAGCTGAGATCGATTTTTCCGGTGCGCACGTCCGGGTGATTGAGGATGGCGGTGTAGAGCGTCGGCACCCCGTTGAAAAACGCAGGTTTCACCTGCCGGATGGTCTTCAGCAAGTCGTTGATGTCGCGCGGGTTGGGGATGAGCGAAATCGGATTGGGACCGACAAAGGCCAGCGGCTGGACGCCGACGTTGGCGTAGACGTGGAAGAGCGGCAGCGGCAGCATGATGGAATCGATCCAGGGCCGTTTCGCCGACTTCGTCCACTCGTACAGCTGAAGCCCCGCCGCGACGTAATGACGATGCAGGCCGACGACGCCTTTTGGCGTGCCCGTTGTGCCGCCGCTCGAGAGGATGACCGCCTGGTCGTCACCGGTTACGGTGACGCCATGCGCCGCCGATCCCTTGTGTTGGCGCAGCAGAGCCTGAAGCCATTCGTCGCCGGGCACCAGCGTGATGCGATGGCCGCCCGACTTTTCCTTGAAGACCGTAAACAGCAGGCGCAGCAGCGGCGGCAGATATTCCTTGATCGAGGTCGCGATGACATTGCGCACCTGTGTACGCGCCTGGATCTCTTTCACGCGGCCGTAGAACGGCGTCAGCGTCACGACCGTTTCGGCGCCGGCCGCCTTCAGCGCGTTCTCGAGCTCGCGTTCGCTATAGGTCGGATTGGTCGGACAGACGATGGCACCGGCTTTCCACGCGCCGAACTCCGCGACGAGAAACTGCGGGCAGTTCGGCAGGACCAGCGCCACGCGGTCGCCTTTTCTGACGCCGCGGGCCTCCAGTGCCGCGGCGAACGCATCGCTGTCGCGCTGCAGCTCCCCGTAGGAGACCTCGGTGCCCTTGAATTGCAGGGCAGCCCTCGACGGGTTCTCGCGGGCAAGGGTCGCGAGGTAGTCGAGGAGCGTTGTGTCGGGATACGGCTGAAGCGAGGGCGCGACGTCGGCGTCGTACTGCGTCAGCCAGCGGTTGTTCACGCCAATAGCATAAGCAGGAGAGCCTTCTGCGTGTGGAGGCGATTCTCGGCCTGATCGAAGACGACCGCTGCCGGCGAATCGAGCACCTCGGCGGTGACTTCCTCTCCCCGGTGCGCCGGCAGGCAATGCATGAAGAGCGCGCCCGGCGCGGCGTGTTTCATCAGCGCGGTGTTCACCTGGTAGGGTGCGAAGACCTGCCGGCGCTGCTCGCTCTGCCGCTCCTGGCCCATCGACGTCCACACGTCCGTGTAGATCGCGTCCACCCCACGCACCGCGTCGTACGGGTCGCCGAAGAGCCGCACCTCCCCACGGTCGCGCGCGACGCGCGAGGCGGCGGCGACGACACGCTCGGGCAGTTCGTATCCGCGCGGCGAGGCGATGTGGAACGGGACGCCGAGCATGGCCGCGGCGTGGGCGAGCGAGGTGGCGACGTTGTTGCCATCGCCGATAAACGCGATGCGCCGGCCACGCAGCGATCCCCAGCGCTCCTGCAGCGTCATCATGTCGGCGAGCGCCTGACACGGATGCTGGTCGTCGGTGAGCGCGTTGATCACGTGCAGGTTCGGCGCGGCCGTCGCCATCGACACCGCTTTCTCGTGCGCGTAGGTGCGGACGACCAGCGCGTGGACCCAGCGCTCGAGATTGCGCGCCACGTCGTTGAGCGGCTCGCGCGTGCCGTCGGCAAACTCGGACGGGACGTCGAGCGATGCGGCGCCCAGCTCCTTGACGGCGACCTCGAAGGTGGAACGGGTGCGCAGCGACGGCTTGTCGAAGAGCATGGCGACGTGACGGCCGGCGAGCGCGGCCGCGGTCGGCGCCTGCGGGCCAAGCCGGCGGTCGGCCTTCATCTGCTGCGCGACGGTAAGCAGGTGCTCCAGCTCGCCCGACGACAGATCGAGGACGGAGAGGAAATCTTTCGCCATCGCCAGACCAATGCCGTCAGGTTCTGTATTCGCCATTGATGCGCACATACTCCGCACTCAAATCGCAGCCCCAGACCGTGGCGGCGGCGCTGCCGCCGCCAAGACTCACCTCGATATCGACCGTCTCCCGCTTGAGAATTTCCTCGGCCTGCGGCGCCGCCTCGTCGTGCGGCAGCCCGTTTTCGAAGAGCAGAATGCCGCCGATGCGCACCGTCACCCGACGCATATCGAACATGACGCCGGAGCGGCCCGCGGCGGCAACGATGCGCCCCCAGTTCGGATCGGCGCCGTGCACGGCGGTCTTGACGAGCGGCGAGTTGGCAATCGTCCGCGCGACCTGCCGCGCCGCGTCGATGCTCGCCGCGTGGTTCACCGTCACCGCGATCACCTTCGTCGCCCCCTCGCCGCCGCGGACGATGCCAAGGGCGAGCGGACGCGAAACCGCCAGCAGCCCCTCGACGAGCGCCGGGTAGAGCTCGTCGTCGATGACCACGCCGCTGGCGCCGGACGCCATCGCCAACAACGAATCGTTGGTCGAACACTCGCCGTCCACGGTGATGGCGTTGAACGTGTCGCGGGCCGATTCGACGAGCGCGCGCCGCAGCATTGCCGGCGATACCTGCGCGTCGGTGGTGATGAACCCGAGCATCGTCGCCATGTTCGGCTCGATCATCCCCGAGCCTTTCGCCATCGCGCCGATGGTGAAGGTGCCGGCCGGCGTGGCCACGCGAACGGCGTGCTCCTTCGGGAACGGGTCGGTCGTCATGATGGCGCGGGCGGCCTCGCCGCCGTTGCCGCGCGCGAGCGAGGCGCACGCCCGCTGGATGCCGGGCACCAGCCGGTCCATCTTCAGCGCCACGCCGATGACGCCGGTGGAGGCGACGAGCACCTGCTCGGGCTGGCAGCCGAGGGCCGCGGCGACCTCCTCGCTCATCCGCGTCGCGTTGGCGAGACCCTCGTCGCCGGTGCACGCGTTGGCGCAGCCGCTGTTGACGACAATCGCGCGGCCCGTACCACGCGCCGCCTCGAGGTGCGTCTTCGATATCAGCACCGGCGCGGCCTGCGCGAGGTTCGTCGTGAAGATGCCGGCCATCGACGCCGGACCGTCCGCGGCGATGACGGTGAGATCGAGCGCGCCCGCTTTCGCCTTGATCCCGCAGTGCAGCGCCGCGGAGGTGAAGCCCGCGGGCGCCGTGATGCCGCCTGCCATCGGCGACACCGATATTGCGCGCGACGCCGCCACGTCAGCCATTGAACGTCCGGATCACCGCGTACTGTCCACAGTTCCGGAACCGGCTGCAGCGATGGCAATCGGTCGCGATCTTCTCGGGCAGCCACGTATGCGGCACGATCGAAAAACCGAGATGGACGAAGTAGCCCGGCGAGTGGGTGAAGGCGCACAGCTTGTCGAAACCGGCTGCGGTGGCGCGGCGCATCAGCTCGTTGACCAGGCGGCGGCCGACACCTCGGTCGCGCGCTTCACGGCTGACGACGAACGAACGGACTTCCGCGACCGAGCGGCTCAGTGGCGCCAGCTCCGCGCACGCCAGCACCTCGTCGTCCTGCATGGCGACGACAAAACGGTGCGCGTGCCGCGCGACCTCGTCGAGGTCGCGCGGCAAGAGATGCCCTTCCGTCAGATGCTCGTCGATCAGCTCGTGAATGGCATCCGCTTCGTCGCACGTCGCGGTGCGCAGCGTGATCGGCGCGTCGGTGACGTATCGCTTCCGATCCGCGAACCCCGAACCCTCCGAACCTCGAACCAGCAGCGGTAGCAGCATCAAACGTTCACCTCCGCCTCGACTGCCGCGAAGACCTCGTCGAGGACATCTACAGCTCGATCGATATCCGCCCCTTCGACCGTCAGCGGCGGCAGCATGCGCACGACTTTCTCGTTCGTGCGGTTGACCAGCAGCCCGCGATCGCGCGCCTGGTCGACGATCGGCGCGGCGTCGATCGCCAGCTGCAGCCCCTGCATCAGGCCGACGCCGCGCGTCTCGACGATGACCGGATGCTTCAGCGCCAGCGCGCGCAGCTTCCGCTCGAACAGCGGACCGACGGCGTTGACGTGGTCGAGCAGCCCGTTGTCCATCAGCTGCTCGAGGAAGAAGAGCGCGGCGCGGCAGGAAAGCAGGTTGCCGCCGTAGGTCGTGCCGTGGTCGCCCGGCGAGATCGCGTTGGCGACGCGTTCAGACGTCAGCATGGCGCCGACCGGCACACCGCTGCCGAGCGCCTTGCCGACGCTGACCAGGTCCGGTTCGAGGCCGAGCACCGGGAAGTAAAACGGGTATCCGGTGCGGCCGAGACCCGTCTGCACTTCGTCCGCGATGTAGAGCGTCCCCGTGCGGCGGCAGACGCTGGTGATCGCCTGCGCGAATTCCCTCGACAGCGGGCGGATGCCGCCCTCGCCCTGAATCGGCTCCGCGATGACGGCGGCCGTCGTGTCCGTCACCGCGGCTTCAAGCGCCGCGACGTCACCGGGCTTGACGAACGTGACGGAGCCGACGAGCGGCTGGAACGGCGCGCGGTAATGCTCGTCCCACGTCACCGACAGCGACCCCATCGTCCGGCCGCCGAACGCCTGCTCGAGGGCAACGAAGCCGGTGCGGTCTTTCCTGCCCTGCGTGTACCAGTAGCGCCGCGCGAACTTGAGGCAGCCTTCCACCGCTTCGGTTCCGCTGTTGGCGAAGAAGGCGCGCGCCATGCCCGAGATCTGCGTCAGGCGTGCGGCCGCCTGGCCCTGCAGCGGGTGGTAGTAGAGATTCGACGTGTGCAGCAGCGTCGCCGCCTGATCGGCGATCGCTGCCGCCAGTCCCGGATGCGCGTGGCCGAGCGAGGTGACGCCGATCCCCGAAATGAAATCGAGGTATTCGCGGCCGTCGACGTCGTAGAGGCGCGAGCCGCTGCCGCGCACGAACGCGACGGGCTGCCGCTTGTAGGTCGTGACCACATGCTTCGCTTCAAGCGCCGTGATTTCGTCGAGCGTCCATTTCTTCATCGCACCACCTGCGTGCATCCGGGCGTCGGCCCCGTGATCGACGCGAGCGACTCGAACGGCACCTCGCGTCCGTTGGCGATGAGCACGTCGCCGACGCCGTTGCGCAGCGCGGCCCGGCACGCCTCCAGCTTCGCCACCATCCCCTTGTTCGCCGTGCCGGCCTTGATCATCCGCGCCGCGCGCCGCGCGTCGAGCCGATCGATCGTCTGTCCGGCCTCGTCGAGCACGCCGGAGGTGCCGCCGGCAATCACCAGCCGTTTCGCAGCCAGCGATGACGCCAGATGCGCGGCGAGCGTATCGGCGTTGACGTTGAGCAGCTGACCGTCGGGCGTGGCGCCGATGCAGGCGATCACCGGCACGTAGCCTTTCGCGAGCAGATCCGTCAGCAGCTGCGGCGAGCCGTTGTTGATCGGCGAGCCGACGAGCCCGAGATCGACTTTCGCTCCGGCGACACTCGTGATCGGCGTCGATCGTTTCATCGTCGCGACCGAGGCATCGGCGCCGGTCAGACCGACGGGACGGCCGCCGGCTTTGCGCAGCGCCGCGACGAGCCGCGTATTGATCGCGCCGGCGAGCACGGCAACGACGACGTCGAGCGTTCGCGCGTCGGTCACGCGCAGGCCGTCGATCTGCTGCTTGGGAATGCCTGCCGTCGCCAGCGCCGCGTCGATCTCGCGTCCGCCGCCGTGGACGACGACGAGCGAGGTCTGCGTGGCGAGCGCCGCGATCCCCTTTGCCACGCGTGCCAGCTCCTCCGGCTGCTCGAGCAGTTCGCCCCCCAGTTTGAGGACAGTGCACGCCGGGTCCTTGCGGACCCGGCGCCGAGTCTGGGCCGCCATCACAGCAGCCCCGTCCGCTCGTCCAGGCCGAGGATGATGTTCAGGTTCTGCACCGCCTGGCCGGCGGCGCCCTTCACGAGGTTGTCGAGGACGGCGATGAGCGCCGCGCGCTGGCGCGATTCATCCACCTTCCACCCGATGTCGCAGAAATTCGTGTGCGCGACGTGCTTGATTTCCGGCAGCGCGGCGCCCGTGAGTCGCACGAACGCCGCCTCGCGATACGCGTCCTCGAGCGCCTTCGCGATCTGTGCTTCGGTCGTGTCCTTCTTCAGCGAGACGTAGATCGTCTCGAGAATGCCGCGGTCGAGCGGCACGAGATGCGGCACGAAGGTGACGTCGCGCTTCAGCTCCTGCTCGATCTCGGCATTGTGACGGTGCGAAAAGACGCCGTATGCGGCAACGCTCCCGTGGTTCTCCGAGAAGTGCGTGCGGTCGCTCGGCGCCTTTCCGGCGCCCGAGATGCCGGACTTCGCGTCGACGATGACCGTGCCTTCGATGAGGCCGGCGTCGGCCAGCGGCTGCAGCGCGAGCAGCGCCGCCGTCGGATAGCAGCCCGGGCAGGAGACGAGCTGCGCCTCCTTGATGCGGTCGGCGTCACGCTCGGGCAGACCGTAGACCGTCCCCGGCGGCAGCGCCGGCGTCGCCGGATACCAGCGCTGCCGGTCCGCCGCGTCACGGATGCGGAAGGCGCCCGACAGATCGATGACGCGCACGCCGCGCTCGAGCAGCTTCGGGGCGATCTCCGCCGACGCCGCTTCCGGGAGGGCGAGGAAGACGATCTCGGCGGAGGCGACGAGCTGCTCGATGTCGAGCGGCGTCACCTCGCTGTCCCAGATGCGGGCCAGGGCGGGCATCGGGCGAGGCGTGCTGCTGGCGCCGGACGACATCGCCGCCGTCAGCGTGACCGCCGGATGCCGGGCGAGCAGGCGCACGAGCTCCTGCCCGGCATAGCCGGTTGCGCCGGCGACCGCGACGCGCGGGCGCGGCACGCGCCCGGCGGCGGAGCGGTCGGTCTCGGTGCGCGTCGTGCTGACAGGGGCTGCTACGGCCATCGTCTTGTGTGATCCCAGAAAAGAATATTTATACATTCGGATGCATAATCAGTCAAGACTTCGTGTATCCTTAAAACCAGGAAATCCCGCTTTTGGGATTTATGAAACAGCGACGCCAGGCAGTCATTCTCGACGTCATCCAGCGCGCGCCGGTGCGCAGCCAGGAGCAGCTGCGCCGCAGCCTGAAGACGGCCGGCTTCGATGTCACGCAGGCGACGCTCTCGCGCGACATCCGCGAGCTCGGCCTCGTCAAGGGAGGCGCCGACGGCGCGTATCAGCCGCCCGGCAAGCCCGCGGCGCCGAACGGCAAGACCGCGGAAGCGCTGCTGCAGCGCGCGGTCGCCGAGTATCTGCTGCGCGTCGATCGCGTGCAGCAGCTCGTGCTGCTGCGCACCGGCCTCGGCCGGGCGCAGGCGCTCTGCGTGACGATCGACGACGCGCATCTGCCGGAAGTGGTGGGCACCGTCGCCGGCGAGGACACGGTGCTGGTGATTGCGCCGGACGCGAAACGCGCCAGGGCGCTCGTCAAACGGTTCGAACGATTCACAGGAGAGGGACAACCGGCGTGACACAGGCATCCGCAAAGCGGCGCATCGTCATCCCGTGCTCGGGCACTCCGGACAGTCTGGCGGCAATTGCGCGGCTGGCCGCGGAGCTCGACGCGGACGTCGTCACCGTCACGCTCGACATCGGCCAGATGCGCGAGCTCGAGGGCGTCCGCCAGGCGGCGCTGGCGGCGGGCGCCGTGCGCGCGCACGTGGTGGACGCGCGTGACGACTTCGCGCGCGACTGCATCGCGGCGGTGCGTGACGGGCAGGCGCCCTCGGTGGCGGCGCTCGTCGCCAGGAAGCTCGAGGAAGTCGCGCGCATCGAGAACGGCACGCCGATGACGGACGCTGCCGCCGAAGCCGATCTCGAGGTGTCGATCTGGGAGCGCTCGCCGCACAAGCTCGAGCTCGACGAGCCGGCACGTCTGGAGATTGCGTTTGCCGGTGGTGTGCCCGTCTCCATCAACGGCGTGCCGATGACGCTGCCGGAGCTGATTGAAAGCGTCGCCACGATTGCCGAAGCGCCGCCGGCGGCGATCTTCCACGCCGCCCACCAGGCGCTCGGCGACGACGCGTCACGCGCCTCGGATGCGACCGTCTGCCTCGAGCTGTTCAAGGGGCAGCACCGGGTTCTCTCCGCGCATCATTCATGACTCTCTGGTCCGGCCGTTTCGATACGGCGCCAGACCCGGCGGCGTTCGACTTCCAGGTCTCGTTCGGCGTCGATCGCGCGTTGTTCGAAGACGACGTCGCGGGCAGCCTCGCCTGGGCGGAAGCGCTCGCCGCGGCCGGCGTCCTGTCGAAGCAGGATGCGGCGGCCATCGCCAAGGGCCTCGAGGACATCCTCGAGCAGGGGCGCCGCGATCCCGCGTGGGTGAGCGGCGCCGACGAAGACGTGCACAGCTTCGTCGAACGCCAGCTGGTCGAGCGCGTGGGCGAAGCCGGCCGGCGCCTGCACACCGGACGATCGCGCAACGAACAGGTCTCGCTCGACCTCCGGCTCTATCTGCGGCGCCGCATTCCGCTGCTGCAGGATGCGCTGAAGCAGGTCATCACGGCGTGCGCGAACCAGGCCGAAGCGGCGGGCGAGGCGATGATGCCGTCGTACACGCACCTGCGCCGCGCGCAGCCGGTGCTCGTCGCGCATTTCTTCCTGGCGCACGCCGCGGCGCTGCGCCGTGATGTGGATCGACTGGCCGCGGCCCGCGAGGAAGCGGATGCGATGCCGCTCGGCTCGGGCGCGATTGCGGGCACGAGCTATCCGGTCGATACCGCGCTGCTCTCCAGGCGTCTCGGCTTCTCGCGCATCGTCCGCAACAGCATGGATGCCTCGTCCGACCGCGATTTCGTCGCGTCGTTCCTCTTCGCGGCGTCGCTGGCGATGGTCCATCTCAGTCGCATCGCCGAGGACTTGATCATCTTCACCGGCGAGGAGCACGGCTTCTTCGAGCTGTCCGATGCCACCGCGACCGGCAGCAGCATGATGCCGCAGAAGAAAAATCCCGACGCGCTGGAGCTCGCACGCGGCAAGAGCGGGCGCGTCATTGGCCGCCTCACCGGCTGGCTCGTAACGATGAAGGGGCTGCCGAGCGGCTACAACAAGGATCTGCAGGAAGACAAGGAAGCGGTGTTCGACGCCGAGCGCACGCTTGCCCTCTCGCTCGCCGCGGCCAATGCGGTCGTGTCCAGATTGACGCTGATCAAGGAGAAGGCCGCGCAAGCGGCCTCCGGTCTGCTGCTGGCCACCGACGTCGCCGATTACCTCGCCATCCGCGGCATCCCGTTCCGCCGCGCGCACGAGATCGTCGGCGCAATGGTGCGCCGCCTGGTGGCCGAAGGACGCGATTTCAGCAGCCTGTCGCTCAAGGAGTGGAAGGAAGCGAGCGATTTTTTCGGCGACGATGCCCCCCAGGCAGCGACGCCGCTCGAATCGGTCCACGCCAAGCGGACGCCGCAGTCCACCAATCCCGATACCGTGCAGGTGGCGTTGAAGGACCTTAAAGACTGGTTAAATCCCAAACCCCAAATCCCAGGCCCCAAATCCCAATGAAGCCGACCTCTTGGGATTTGGAATTTGGGATTTGGGATTTGGGATTTTCCTTGTAGACTCTGGCTTACCGCCGCCTTTTTTTTAACCGATCCCGCCTGAAAAGGAACGGCTCCGGGGGAGTTCATGCAGCAACGCCGGCTTCGGCTCCTTTCCAGCACAGTGGGATCCGAAGCTTGGAATTCACGTGACTTGAAGTCGCGG
>JADMIO011053075.1_pt1 | contig 58392 bp, 59 predicted proteins | sample 8958161 | NCBI WGS metagenome assembly JADMIO01 (sample SAMN16585339, study PRJNA669376) | soil metagenome | isolation source: Crop rotation soil | place: USA: Cullars Rotation, Alabama | collected 2011
CGCGACAACTTGTCCACGTGGAATTCTAAGCTTAGGATCCCAATGTGCTGGAAAGGGGTCGGAACTCGCGCGATATGGCGCACAAGCGCAAGGGTTTTCAATCGCTCTTTCGCGCCGTGGAAGCCGGGCTCGTCGATACCATCGTGGTCGATAGCCAAGATCGCTTCGGCACACGCGACGCCTACCAGTGGGGCGCGTTCCTTGACCGGCTGCGCGACAACGATTGCCAGTTGCTCGATTCGTCGGGCCGGTGCTTGTCGGCCGATGACGATGGCGCGGTGCTCACGGGGACCGTGGGCGCACTGACGAGCAAGCGCGAGCAACGAGAGAAGGCGCAGCGCACCCTAACCGGCAAACGAGTGTTGGCCAAGAATGGCCAGTATCTCGGCGGCTACCCGGCCTACGGCTTCGATGTCGTCTGCTACGGGCCGGATGGCAAAGAGCGCTGGCGGACCTTGTATTCCGGTCGGTTTGATCGCTGGAAGGTGTACCCAAGCGGCGAACGGGAGAGGTACAAGGGGAAAGACAACACGCCACGGAAAGACCTTGCCGACGTTCAGCGCTACCGGCCATCAATCGAGACGGATCGGCTGAAGATCGTCAAGCAGATTTTCGCTTGGTATGCGACCGAGAGCATATCCCCGCGCCAGATCGCAACGCGCTTGAATCAAGCCAAGGTTGACCCGGTATTCGGCGAGTCGTGGGACAAGGTGAAGATTGCCCAGCTTTTGACGAACCCGATTTATCTCGGCTTCCCATCGTGGAACAAGCGCGGTGGCGGTCGTCATCTTGAAATTGTCGGCGGGCAGGTGCGCGACGTGCCGCGAGTGAAGGGTAAGCCCAAGGCGGGACGGCGGCGCGATGCCGGGGACCATATCGCACCCGACAAGCCAGAGTTTAAGCCGATCATCGACAAGCAGACTTGGGACAAGGTTCAAGCCAAAATCGCTGCCAGCGCCCAAACGAAGCCACGGCGACCAGCGCAAGCCGGGGAATTGTGGTTGCGGCCGTTGCTTGTGTGCGGCCGGTGCGGTGGGTCTATGCACTCCACAAACGGCCGTAGCACTCGCGGGACGTGGCCAAGCTACTTTTGCTCAACCTACGCGCTCCACGGGCCGAGCAACGCCAAGGGGTGCCGGTGCCATCGGGTGCAACACGCCGTTTTGGAACGGGTCGTCATGCGGTATCTGGAAGAGTCAGAGCCGAAGATTGCCCAACTCTTGAAAGCCACGACCACGGGCAATCTGGAACTCGCCCGGCCGTTGCTGGCCAGTCTCGCCGATACCGGGCGAGCCTTTGACGGCTTGGCCCTCGACATTCAGCAATTCGTTGACGACCACACGACCGAACGGGAACGGCAAAAACTGTTGCGGGCGGGTAAGGGGTTCGTCGGCATGTACGGGATGCTTTATGAACGGATGCGCCCCAACCTCGACAAGCAGATTGCTGACAAGGAAGCCGAGCTAGACCGGATGATGGAAGACTTCCGGGCGCTCAGCCCCAAGCTACGCGAGCGGGCCAACGAAAAAATGGAAGCCGTCCAAGGCGAGATAGAAGACCTCAAGCGCCAGTCGAACGACCTACGGCAGCCGTGGGGCAATCTGAAGAGCGAATTGGCGGCCCGTCATCGCCAAGTCAAAGAGGCAACCTATGTGCTCAGCAACGGCAGCACCGGGCGACAGAAGACCGAAGCCCTATCGACCGTGGTAAGCCGAATCGTGTGCGGCTTCCGGCACTCAGCCAAGAAAAGCTATCTAAATTCCGTCGATATTGAGACGGTTTCCGGGGACGTTGTTCGCGTCGTCATGGACGGGAACGAGCCGGGGCTAGCACCGTTTTGGAAAGGCGTGTTTTACCGGGAGTTTTCGGCACCCGAAATCGCTGCCCGAATGGGGACGCCTTGGGCAGAAAGCGTAAAAGTCGCCGCTGCTGCGAGGCGTGCGAAGGCTGCGGAGCGACGGCTGGCGTCATGTAAGTGACCATCAGCGTTGTTTAGCTGGTCGCCTGGGTGCAAGTAAATCGGAATTGGACTGGAGTGACGAGAACCACGACGTAAGCGGCTAAACGTGGCACGCCAGAATTACCTCACGAGCGGTGAGCCGGTGCCGCAATTCGACGCCGCTGTGAAGTGGCTTGGGAAGCAGTTTGGGGTGAAGTAGAGAGTTGCTTCAATCAACTTACAGATAAGTCATATTTGCATTTTTTCCATTGTTGCATCAAGCCATCGAACCGCACTAGGGTCTATTCGATGGGGAAGTATGCAGAGGATCAGAGCCATCATTAGCGGGTCTTCTTTCACGAGATTCGGTACTGATAATCCCTCGCATTCATTGGATTCAGCCAATAGCTCGTCCCACTGCTTCGTGTGTGCAAAGTATTGCGCACAATGCACTCCAGTGGTCCTCCTCCACAAATACCACTCCCAGAAGCTATCAACCGAGACATGGCAACAAAGTATTCGTGTTACATCAGGCCAAATTTGTCGGAGGCTTACTTTCCACATTCGCTTTGCAATTAATTGCACCACTCCTTCCAAGCCATAGGACTGTCGCCGAAAATCATCGTCAATCTTGTCCCTTGTGAGGAATCTTGCTTCTAATGCCTCGGACTCCGACCAATATGGGCATGGCAATGCCTCCTTCATTTCAGCATTTGGGTGATTTCTTTTGCAGATCGTATTAGCAATACGAAAAAGGATGGCATCCGCCTTTGGATCTACCTTTCGCCAGAACCAGTAGAACAAGAGCAACGAGGGGATGGCTCCTTCTCCCCACAGGTCGATCTCGCCAATGTATTTTTGGCAGAAGTTTCGAGCGAATGCAATTTGACTGACTTCTTCGTGCGACGATTTATCCCACAGCACTTGCAACGATATTGCCGCAAGCAGTCGATTAATTCGCACGCCACGGAAATGCTTATCGTGAATTACATCTCCTTGAATCAAATGCTCTCGTTTTTGAAGTTCTTCCAGCAGGGAATCTAATGTGTTTTTCAAAACCATTTTTGCCAATGCGTAACAAGGACTCCAATCTTTCTTATGAATATTCCACTTTTCAGCAAGTGAAAGAACATAAGACGCATACAGCCCCCATGCGTCCAGCAGGGCAGTGTGATTGTCATTTCGAGAAAACTCGAAAATAGATATGGCAGTAAGAAGTGCGGCACTAAACATCGACCGTTTGCATTCTTGCCTCGTAGGCTTCACGGTGGCCTCGATGGGCAAAACCGCCAGAAGTAGTTCGCTTAGCTTTTCCTTGGGAAGTGGGCCTTTGCCATTTGCGAGAAACAATTCCAAAAGAGTTTTCGTATCATTCAAGCCGAGTTCGGAAGGCCAGAGATTCTTACCGAGGTCAATTGCGCTCTTAAGTAGATCGCCTCTAACTAATACTTCCAATTTATATTGTGGTTGTCCATCGTCTTGCCACTTTCGGTTCATATCGTCTATCTGACGTATGACCTCTTCATCCAGACCACGATTTGTGACGAGAAATGCCCGCTGGGGATTCCGACGACTTGCGGACGATAAGGAAGGGTGTGAGGCAGCCCCAATCACCATGTCGAATACTTGACCGTGAAATTGTCGCCAGTCTGTCAGTGTAATTCTTGGACCGGGGGCCGATTTCAGTTGGAATACATAGGCTGTCGAATCCTTCTCTGCAATAATGTCTTTGCCTAGCTCTATTCCACAATGGCGAGTCAGATGTACGACCCTATACCCTTGAGAAGCTAGGATTTGACAAAATGGAGTCTGAAACGAAGTTTCACTCGCACTATCCAACCAACTTTCGAGCAGCCTCTCGATCACGATATTCCTCATACTTCCTAGAGAGTATGTCGTTTAACTTTTTGGCATTGTCAGGGTTGTTTTCAAGCTCTGGGAATAACTCATTGGCTTTGCCATACATTCGTCCCGGCGCTAATATTGATGGATGAATCGGTTTTCCTTCTTCGTCAAAATCAATATCGACTTGCTCGTACAACATTAATACTGCTTCCGTAGTGATCTCTCCGTCGCTTCGCATGACACGTCCATGGTCAGATGCAAATTTGTCTATCGAATCCAAAAAGAATTGGTTCCTTTCAGCAACAAGACTGACGCTAGTACCGTAAATCCTCTGAAGTATTTCTTCTTGCGGTAGGCGTTCTAGTTCTTCTGTAGAAATCGTGCTAGATGCCTCCGCATGGCGCAGGGGCCTTTCGTCGATTGACCCATCTTCATTTTGAGTCTGCGTGCGGTCGGCTTCCCAAAGATTGATTTTCTGAGTTTCGGCAAATGGTCCCGAAATACCGTCGAATTGTCGTCGTAGCTCAGCTTCAAAATGGTCGGCTAGTTTGCGTTTGATGTCAGGAAAATCTGGCAACATAAAAAAATAGGGATAGCACTATCTATGGGATGAAAATAAAAGACCGCATCAGACAATTTGACCGAGTATACGCCAAAGACTTAATCCCCAATCCGAGAAACTGGCGAATTCATTCCACCGCCCAAGCCGACGCCCTCAAGGGAATCCTTGCAGAAATTGGCTGGTCAGATTGTCTTCTTGTTCGTGAGACGATTCAAGGGTTGGAATTGCTCGACGGCCATCTGCGTGCATCCCTCAATCCCGATCAACTAGTTCCCGTACTCGTTCTCGACCTTAATGAACAAGAAGCCGACCTTCTATTGGCATCCCTTGATCCCATCGCCGCAATGGCTGGTGCCGACGCCAATAAACTCCAAGACCTCCTGGGCAACCTCGAAACCAATAACGAGGCCCTGCAAAACCTCTTCGATGATCTCGCCGAACAAAACGGCATCTTCGACGTGCAGGAGGCAACTTTTCCCGACCTTCCCGCTGGCGACCGCACCACGCCACACACCATGAATTTCACCCTCACTGCCGAGCAGGCAGAAACAGTCAAAGCCGCTCTGAAAAAAGCCAAAGCCCAACCATTCACCGACACTGGAAACGAGAACAGCAACGGAAATGCCTTGGCACGAATTGCGGAGGCATATGTCGAGGGCTAAGGACATTGTTATCAAGCCAATCAGTCGCCAGGACGCCGTGAAGATCATCAAGCAACTTCACTACAGCAAAAAGGCGAACAATAATTCTCAGGTCTACTTTGGTGTTTTCCTGGATGGCAAATGCGGTGGTGCCTTGGCTTACGGCCCCAGCCTGGATAAGTCGAAGACCATCGGACTCGTCGAAGGAACGAAATGGAACGATTACCTCGAACTCAACAGGATGGCGTTGGCCGACTGGCTTCCAAAGAACTCCGAGAGCCGGGCCATCAGTGTCAGCCTCAAGCTACTCAGGAAGGCATATCCAAATCTCAAGTGGATAATATCGTTCGCCGATGGTTGCCAGTGTGGTGACGGCACCATCTACCGTGCCGCAGGATTTCTGCTCACAGGATATTCTTCGGGCAGCATGGTTGAACTACCTGACGACTTAGCCAAGCTGGCTGGCAGCAAATTCGCCCACCGCATGAGCCTGCAAACCAAGACGAGTGACCTTAGTCGGGAAGTATTGCGGCGTACGGGAGGCAAGAACCTGACGAATGAACGATATGCTGAACTATTCGGTGGTCGTGTCCTCCCCGGCTTCATGTTCCGCTACATCTATTTCCTCGATGCCGAATGGCGCAGCCGATTGAAGGTGCCCGTTCTGCCCTATTCCACAATTTCCGACATCGACGGTCATATCTACCGTGGTGTCATGCGTGGCAAGTGTTGATGGCGACACATCGGCTTTTTCCAAGTCGAAATGGGCGGTTCGATTCCGACCGTCACGCTCCTTCTCTCCCCCAGCTTAGTCAGGAAAAAACTTCCTGATTATTTTGGAAGTCAGCTTCCAATCACCACGGTCTTCGCCAATCTCCTGCTCATGCGTGGCCCACTTCGGGAAACGCACGACGAACGTAGGAGAATACGACAATGGCGAAGAAATCCGGCAGCACAGCGACCACCAACGGTACGGCAAACAAGGCGCAGGCCATTCGGGACTATGCCGCCGCCAACCCCACGGCCAAACCGTCCGAAATCAGCAAGGCGTTGAAGTCGCAGGGCATTGACGTGGAACCGGGCCGTGTGTCGGGCGTATTAAACGCCAAGGGCCGTGGCCGGGGCGTTAGCGTGGACGCCATTAAGTTGGTGTCCGCATTCGTGAAACAATTCAACGGCAAACTGGCCGACGCCGAACAAGCGATCCAGAAGGTCGGGAAGTTCGTCGAAGAATGCGGCGGTGCCGACGACGCCCTGGCAGCGTTGGCTTCGTTCAAGGAACTTTCAGCGGCGTTGAATTAGTTGATGTTTTCATCCAAGAACCCTCGGCAATTCGTCGAGGGTTTTTGGTTGGTTGGTTCCTAGATAGTCCATTGGAGGAATTCAATGGGCTACGGCACACCAGTCAAACCAGAAGTACACAACCTCACCGTCGAGGCAGGCACGACGTTCGAGGATAATACCATCGTCTTCGATGGCATTGCTCACTCGTGTCAGATACAAAACATCGGTGAGGACTCGATTGAGATCAAACTGAATGATCTCACGGACTACATCACGTTACACGCTGGTTATACCCAGGTATTTGACCCTGGTGAGTTTCATCTGACGACCATCGCCTTCCGCAACGCCAATTTGAGCGGTGGCGGAACCGATGTGGACTTGTGTGTGGTTGCTGGCGTCGTGGCGGTGTAATGCACCGCCTTCCACACCTTCATCGGCAACGCCACGACACTCAACAACGCCAAGAAGACAAGTCCTGGTATCGTTCGCCACGTTGGCGACGGCTGCGAAAGATGTTCCTTCGAGCCAATCCTGTTTGCCAATGTCCAGAACAATGTGGACGACCTGCTTCGGAAGTTCACCATGTCATTGACCGCAAGGTTCGGCCCGATCTGGCATTCGACTGGAACAATCTCCAATCGCTCACGAAGTCATGCCACAGCAAGATCACGAAGGCCCGACGTGTTCAATAATGCGGCAGCCCAGGGGATAGCCCCCTAGAAACTTCGCAAGATTTTCACCGAACGACGTAACGGCCCTGCGCACATTTTTTCGCAGAATTCGACTCTATCTAAGTGCATGGAAAACAACTTTTGGATCAACCGACGTGCAGACCGTCTCGCAAGGCTTATACAGGCACGAGTCACCGAGATCGTCATGGCGAAGCTTAAAACAGAAATAGGTGCCATCCGGTTCATGGATTTGGAGGAAAGTGAGAGGCAGAATCCCCACTCCCAAGCCGCTGAATGATCTTCGGGGCGATCCAGGACGACGACGTAGGTATGAGAAGGAACCACCGGCACCAGACGGCGTGCCCATTTGCCCGGATCACCTGGACCCATTGGCAAAACAAGAGTGGGTCGAGATCACGACGCTGCTCGCCGACATGAACCTGCTTTCAAAAGCCGACCGGGCCATGATCGAGGTTTACTGTGTTAGCTATTCACGATGGCGTCGTGCATTGGAACGTGTGCAGCAGGTTGGCGAAGTCATCTTGGACAAAACCAAGGGCAAGATGATGACGAACCCCTACGCTCACGTCGCTAACCGGATGCAGGAAGAAATGAGGAAGTTGTTGATTGAATTCGGCTTGAGTCCTGCGGCGAGGAGTAGGGTGCGTGCCGTGGAGAAGAAGCCTGAGGACAAGTGGGCGAAGTTACGAATGATACAGTGAAAGGCAATATGCCGTCATCATCGAAGCAATAATTGCCAAAAAATTGACCGCTGCTTTCTTCATTGTTAATTTAGCCATGTCTCTTACTCAAGGAAGCAGCCATGCCTAAAGCTGTGTTGTTTGTCGTACTGCTAGTGTTTTCGGGCTGTAATCCCCCTGTAGATCACGTTGCAAAACGTGAATTGGAATTATCGAAAGACGAAATCGCAAAACTCAAATCGTCGTTAGAGGCAAATCAAAAAACCATCGAACGTCTGAAAGAAGACGTTGCCAAGGCACGTCAGAAACCGTCCGACGATCAAGAAAGAAAGCGTCTCCAGGAAGAACTTGTATTAGCCCATAATGAGATTCAACGGCTGAAGTCTACGCCTTCACCCATAGTGCCACCTTCTATAGTGCCGAAATCTGATTCAAAGCCAGTACCAGAGAAAATTGGAATTACGGCACAAGTGACTTATTTGGATGGGCGTACAGTCGAACTCAAAAGTTCCTTTATTGACTATGAGTTCGGGGCAAGTGACACCGCTCCTACTGGCGGCTTTTCAATGTATAGCCCAACTAAGGCGCAGCTCGACGTTCTACATTTCGGAACCAAGAATGGCGATGTTACGAATCCACACGCCATTCCACTTAACCAAATTGAAAAAATTCAATTTGAATATGATACAGACGAAAAAAACTCCTCTCGTATCAAGCGTAAAATCATTATCGAACAGCGTAGCGGCGAGAAATGGACCGACCCACTCCCATATTGCAAGGCGCTTGCCAAGAAGCCTTTCACCTTTCAAGAGTCATTAAGGCTGGTTGGTACGACAACTCAGGGTGGCGATTTTGTTTTCCAACGGTTCTTTTGGCAAGAAGTAGATGTCCCTGGTTTTCATGACAAGGTGGGAGAAGCTGCACTAAAGGCCGGGGGCAATGTTCTTCATAATCGTGGCGTAGTCGTGAAAAAAGCGTACCTTAAAGAAACGGCGGCTGAACACGTTAAGGAGATAAAGTTCGGCATGTAATCGCACTCGTGAATGACCGACGACGAAGCACCTGCTAACTCAGTCGTCGGAAATCCTCGGAGCTTCACTACCTACGGGTAATGAAACTCCCCCGTAACGCCCAAGCCCAGCACGCCGTCGATTTCATTTCCAATCTCACCCTTGTCGGTGACTATTCCGGCCAGCCGTTCGTCCTGCGGCGATTCCAAGAGCAAATCGTCCGTCGTCTCTTTGGCACCTTAAATCGCCAGGGTCGCCGGGCCATCACCAAGTCCTGCTGGCTCCTACCCAGGAAATGCGCAAAAAGCACTCTGGCAGCGGCGGTACTGCTCTATGCCTTATTCACATTTCCTCCAGGACAGCAAATCTATTCGGTCGCTCGTGACCGTGAGCAGAGTAGCGAAATCTTCAAGATCGCTGCGCAGATGGTACGGCAGGACGAGTGGCTAAGCAGCCAGTGTGAAGTCCACGATTCCACACGCCGCATCACGATTCCATCACGGCATAGCTTCTATGCAGCCCTCAGTCGTGAACATAAGGGGAACAAGCTCGGCAAAAACCCCAGCGTAATTCTGTTCGACGAGTTTCAGGAACTCGATGACAAGATGCACGCCGCCATGATTACGGCGATGGGCAGTCGTGCCGAACCACTTGTCATATATCTAGGCACCGCTGGCGAACGGAAAGAGGGTATCGGCTGGGAAATCACCGAGTATGCCAAGCGGGTTCAAGCTGGAATTGTCGAAGACGAGACATTCTTACCGTGCCTCTGGTTCGCCGATGAAGCCGACGATTGGGCCAGTGAGGCCATCTGGAAGAAGTGCATTCCGGCTCTTGGTGATTTCGTCAGCCTCGATTTCATCAAGAACGAATGCGAACAAGCCAAGCACTTGCCACGACTTGAAGCCGACTTCAAACGGTTTTATTTGAATATTTGGCAGTCACCGTCGCATTCATGGATCAAAGACGCCGACGTAATGGCGAACGCTCTGCCGCAGCTTCACAGTCCTTGGCATGTCGCCGCCCTCGACGTTGCCAGTGTGAATGATACGAGCAGTCTGGTTCTCTTCGGCGAGAATGATGACGGCACCTATGACGTTAAGCCGTACATCTGGGTTTGTGAGCGGCAAGTAAGAGAGCGATCAACCGCTGAAGCCGCCTATCCGCTATGGCAAAGGCAGGGACACCTGCGTGTCACACGAGGCGAAGCCCAGGACCAACAGGCGATCTTCCCGGAAATCCTTCAAATATGTCGTCAGTATCACGTCAAAATCCTTGGCTGCGACCAGTGGGGAATGCAGTGGTTGGGACCGAAGTTGATCGACGAGGACATCAATCTCGTAGCCGTTGGTCAAGGAATGCGTGAAATCAGTGAACCACTCAAGCATCTTGAGCGCCTGATCCTCCATAAACGTCTGCGTTTGGGCAGTCCGATCTCGCCCGTTCTACGTTGGATGTTCTCCAACGCCCGTGTGGTCAAGGATCACAGCGAGAATATCCGGCTTGATAAGCGTGGTGCCGAACGTATGGATGCGGTTCAAGCATTGGCAATGTGCTGCGCACTTTGGCACTTCGATGATGAAGACGGTTGGGCCGACAATCGAAGCGTCTATGAAGAACGGGGAATTATCGTCGTTTGAGTTCTACATAGGACATCATGATCCGATGGCTCAAACGACTATTTTCCCAAGAACAAAGTATTCTTCTCGGCCCGGCTGGCACTCGTTCCGGTGTTTCTGTCAGCGAAACCACGGCGCTCAACCTTTCCACCATCCATGCGTGTGTGAAGGTGATCTCGGAGCAGATCGCCAGTCTGCCCTTCATCACCTATCGACGCCTCCCGGATGGAGGCAAAAGCCGTGACCGCACGCATCCGAACTTCCGTTTGTTGCGTTTGGCTCCCAACAATACGCAGTCAGCGGCAGACTTTTGGACCAAAGCCATAGCGAACTACTGTCTCTGGGGAAACTTCTACGGACAAATCACTCGTAACCCAGACGGCACCGCCGCTTCGATCTTCTTGCTGCACCCGTCCCAAGTGGATGTGAAGCAAGTCAGCGATCAGGTCATCTACTCGGTCCAAACAAACACGGGGAAGGTCGATCTGCGTGCGGAAGACGTTCTCCACGTTGCCAACTTCGGTTTCGGCACGGAACTCAAGGGCAAAAGTCCCATCACGCTCGCCCGTGAAACCATTGCTCTGGGCATGGCGTGCGAACAGCACGGTGCCTCCTTGATTGGGAACGGTGCGATGCCGGGTGGGATCATCACGACGCCGGGGAAGATGAAAGATACGGCGATCAAAAACCTCAAAGAATCCTGGAACTCAGTTCATCAAGGTGCCGGAGCAGCAGGGAAAGTCGCCGTCCTCGAAGAAGGAATCACCTTCACGCCACTCACCATGAGCATGGAAGATTTGTCCTATATTGGTGTGCGAGCGTTTCAAAGGTCGGAGTTGGCGGCGATTTATCGTGTCCCGCTTTACATGATCGGCGACCTTACGAAGTCCAGCTATTCGTCCTTTGAGCAGCAGGCCATCGACTTCGTGGTGCAATGCCTCCGGCCCATCGCCGTGAAGATTGAACAAGAAATTCAAAGGAAGTTGTTCTTTGAAGACGAGCAAGAGGCATTCTTCTCGGAGTTTCTGTTCGACGCTCTGCTTCGTGGTGACACGGCGACACGCACCGCAGCCTTGTCCATACAGTTCATGAATGGCGCTTTGACGCTCGACGAGTGGCGTGAGTATGAGAACCGCAACCCGATCACCGATCCGACCAAGCATTTTGTCCCAGCTAACCTCACCAGTTTGGCGAATGTTGAAAAACAGCCCGCAGATAATACTGACAATCTTCAAGCTGCCTTACGTCTGCCGCTACAAGACGCCGTGGCTCGGATGATTCGTCGTGAGGTCGCCGCCGTTCGTACCGCCGCCAAGAAACCAGACGCATTCTCAGAGTGGTGTGCAGAATTCTTCCCTAAGCACGAGTCCTTGCTCAAAGAAGCGTTGGCACCAGCGATCACGGCATGGTCATTGACCGCAGGAAAGGACGCCCAGGAACAAATTCAGAACTTCGTGGGTAATTGGATACATACCAGCAAGGCCGAGATCACCAACAACGACCCGGAATATGTGGCGGATCGTTGGGAAACGTCTCGCCTGGAATCACTCATGAAGGAGTTCGATGGATAATCTGGTTTATTTTTCCATTCCCACGACCGTGGAATTGATGGCGCAGGACGACAAGCTGCCCACGATCACGGGCTATGCCCTGCGATACAACGTCCTTTCAGCCGACTACGGTGGCTTCAAAGTCCGGCTATTACCAGGAGCATTCACGAAATCCTTAAAGAAAGCGGACGTGCGGGCGCTCTGGAACCATTCCGACGCCATTCCGTTGGGCAGGGTGAAGGCAGGAACACTTCGTCTTTCTGATGACGAGACGGGGTTGCGTGTTGAGGTCGACCCACCACCCACAGAACTTGGGCGCTCAGTCGTCGCCGCCATCGAGCGTGGTGATGTCGATGGCTTTTCATTCGGGATGTACGTCCAGAAAGAAAAATGGAGCGAATTCGAGGGCTATCCGGTGAATGACATCGTGCAAGGAGACTTGTTTGAAGTATCTCCCGTGAATTTTCCGGCATTCGACAAGGCCAACTTCGATATGCAACTGGCGAGTTTGCACTCATGGAAGGCATCACTTCCTAAACCACGGCTCGAACTAGCTAAGAAAAAACTGCTCGTGCGGCTTAAATAACCACGGCTGACGACCAGCTTATCGCTCGACAACCGGGCCGGATCGAATCAATGGGCGGCATTTGCCGCATTACTACAAGACAAATCCCAGGAGAACCATGAAAGCATGTGAATTTCGCCATGAGCGAGCCAAGGTCATCAAGGCTGCTCGTGAGTTAGTTGATGGCGGCGAGGAATTGACCGCTGAGAAGGAAGAACACTTCAACAAAATGATGGCCGACGCAGATCGGCTCGAAGGTCAGGCCGTTAAGCTCGAAAAACTGGAAACGCTCGAAGCCGGTTTGGCGACCATCGCCGACTCCCGCACACAGCGGATTGAAACCGGCATCGTTCATGCCGACGACAAGCAGGCACGATACAGCAAAGCGTTCTCGTCTTACCTGCGACATGGCGTGCAGGGGATGAATCAGGCCGAGCAGTTTGACCTTAGCCTCACGAATAACGCTGGTGGTTACTTCTTAACCCCTGTGCAACTGAGCGACCAATTCATCGTTGCCCTCAATAACGCCGTCTTCATGCGGCAGCTGGGTACTGTCGAGAAATTGGCTGATGCTCAAACCCTCGGTCACGTTCGCCTCGACACCGACATCTCCGACCCCGCTTGGACTTCGGAAGTCGGTGCCGTCAGCAATGACACCAGCACAGCGCTGGGTCGCACGGACTTAACTCCGGCCCAACTCACCAAGCAGATCAAGGAGAGCATGGCGCTCTTGAATCGGTCTGCCGGTGCGGATCAGCGTATTATCAACCGATTGGCTTACAAGTTTGCCGTGGCCGAAGAGAATAACTTCCTCAATGGCACCGGGACATCGAACCAGCCCATCGGCGTCTTCTATGCTTCGTCGTCTGGTATTCCCACTACTCGTGACGTGCGTGGTTCCAACACCACAACGGCCATCGCCGCCGACACGCTCTACGATATGGTCTATAGCTTGAAGGCTCAGTATCGCCGTCATCCATCCATTGGCTGGTGTATGCACCGTGATGTTCGGAAGATGGTCGCCAAACTCAAGGACGACGAACATCGCTACTTGTTGCAGCCTTCTTTGCAGGCCGGACAGCCCGATACTCTTCTGGGAATTCCAGTCTACGAATCGGAATATGCTCCCAACACCTTCTCGGCAGACGCCTACGTGGCCGTGCTGGGATGTTGGAACTACTACTTCATCGCCGATGCAGGGCAGCTTGAGATTCAGCGATTGAATGAACTCTACGCTGGGAATAGTCAGATTGGCTTCATCGGTCGCCTGTGGACCACGGGTGCGCCGGTGCTGGCCGAAGCGTTCAGCCGGTGCCAATTGGCAGCAAGCTAAGTCTCTTTTTAGTGACGGTTCCACGGTCCCCCTGATTGCTCGTTGCGATCAGGGGGATTTTGTTTTGGGAGCGGCAGGAGTCGTCGATTTTGCTGGATCGTCCCAATCTATCTTGCAATCTGGAAGTGCTTTTTGGAGGGCGGCGACTTGGGCGGCGGTGACTTTGGTTTTTCCAATCAGTAGGTTACTGAGAGTTTGCATTCCTTCCAACGGGCTAAGGTCATTTACACGAGTGTTAGCGCAATGAAGTCTATTTAGACGCATATCGTGAAGCGGCGAAAGATCGGCCACCAAGGTATTGCTGCAAAGTAAGTCCACCAAAAGCATTCCTTTTAGCGGTGACAAGTCGTTGATTCTGGACCTTTCGCAACTGAAGCTTATCAGCCCCATTCCTTGCAGTGGAGACAAGTCGGACATTTTGCTGTCGCCGTTACCTTTCACAACGCAATTAAGTACCCTCAGTCCAGCTAATGCCCGCACAGGCGAAATATCGGTCACATTATTTGATGTAAACCCAATATCTCTTACGATACCGTTTAGGATCGCAGGCTTGGAAATTCCGCCTCGCCCCCCCACCACCCCGTCGAACCCCGGATTCAACTCAACCAACTTCTTCGACACCGCATTGATCTGCTCTTGAGCGGGCATCGCCTGCACGTCCTTCATCCATAGTGGGAAGGCGGGGTCGTGCAGGAAGAGTTTGGTAGTCGGGTTTGTTAGCGTTACTGCAACCCATTTCACTTTGCAGTTAGGCATAGATTGTTGCAGTGCTGCAACTTGATCGGCTGGGATTGCTCTGCTGTTAAAAACCTCGATTTCCTGGAGTGTCGTAATTCTGGTCAACGCTTGTAGGTCATGCAGATTTGGACCGTAAGAACAAGCGATAAACTTTAACGGAAGGTCGAAGAGCGGCGAGATGTCGGCTGCGGGAACAAAAAGAATTCGCAGACTTGTCAGAGGCATTCCCCTTAGTGGCGATAAGTTCGTCACTTGCGTATATGAACAGTGTAACCGATCTAGTTCCATGCCTTGTAATGGCGAGAGGTCGGCTAACTTCGAGAGACGTTGCTGAGTACCACCACAACTTAGCACTCTCAACTTCGTGAAGGCCCGCAGCGGGGATATGTCACTAATCTCGTAGGTCAACACGTTGTATTCGACAACTGCTCCATTCTCGATCTTAGGAGGACTACTACCTTCAAGGTTAGTTGCCTTCCCATCAAATCCAGGGTTTAACTCCACCAACTTCTTCGACACCGCCTTGATCTGCTCCTCAGCGGGCATCGCCTGCACTTGAGCCATCCACTGCGGGAAGGCGGGGTCGTGCAGGAAGAGTTGGGAGGAGTTTGGTATGGACGCCGTAACGGCTGGAGCTTCCAACTCCGACACACATCGAAAGCCGTAGAAGCTTAAACTGGTCGTGTGCGAGTCATTGATGCGGTATGCACTGCGAGTGCGAGATGCGTGGTACGTCCAATTGCCGCCTCGGAGGATGTTACTAGAATAGGCGACTGGGCCTTTAGGATCACTCGTCGGAGACTTCTCGTACCACTTCTCGTCAAAATAATCACCGCACCACTCGAACAAATTGCCGTGCATGTCGAATAGGCCGAAAGGATTCGGCAGCAGCATTCCGACCGGATGCGACTTGAGACCAGAGTTCTTAACGAACCAACCGTACTTTGGCAGTTCGTTGTAGTCATCTCCAAAAGAATACTGCGTCGTCGTCCCGGCTCGGCAGGCATACTCCCACTCCGCTTCGGTTGGCAGACGATAGGTTCTCTTTTCTTGATTCGATAACCACTGGCAATACGCCACTGCTTCGTCCCAGGTGATGCTCGCCGCAGGCAGATCGTCGCTCTCACCGCTGAGATAAGTCCTGACCGTGGGATCGTCTTGTGCATTCTTCTCCGCTTTCGTTAAATAACCCGTGGCAGAGAATTTCTTAAACTGGCCGACAGTAACTTCAGTTGAACTCATCGAGAAGGGCTTAGTGATGACGACCTTGTGTTGGGGGCGTTCGGCCTTCTGAATACGATCCTTGGTCTGTTGATCGGCCTTGATTCCGTCTGCCGCCTTCAACGCTTGCTCCACCTGCTCATCGGTACTCCCCATCATGAACTCGCCGGGCGGGATCAGCACCATCTTCATACCGACGCTGTTGGGCATTTCGACCTCGATGCCAAGATGCTTAGCCCAGGCGGTTTGATGGGCCTTGGCTTCCGTGGCGTTGAAGGGAGCGACGGCGAGGGGAGGAGAAGGACCGAGAGAGGCGGTAGAAGTTGGCGTCTTTAGTTTGTTTGTCGGATCGTCCCACTCAATTTTGCATTTGGGCAAAGCCTTTTGCAGAGTGGCAACACCTGCTGAGGTTACTTTAGTACCTCGCAGGCCAAGGCTTGCTAATTGCGGCGACGCACTCAGTTCAGAAAGCCCATAATCATCAATGTGTGACCGGTCGAGCCTAAGATTTCTAAGGTTGGATAATTTATTCAGATATGGAATACAACCATTGGTCAGTCCGCTAGAAATGCCAGGACCCGGAGAAAAATCGACAAGAACCAATTCTGTAAGGTGCGTAAGAATCGCTAACTCTTCATCTTTAATCTGCTCTCGATCTCCAAGTCTCAAATTGTGAACCTTGAAGTTCCCAGAAGGAAGTTCATGCAGTGATCTTATCACAGTCCACTTTCCATCACCGATCAACGTGGCTGATCCGCCAGTTTTGATTATCCATTCTGCGGCACGCCGATCTGGATCAGCAGCAACGGCTGCGTTTTTCATTGGCACCAGCTTTGCCGCAATCGCCTTCGTACCACCTTTCTCGATCTCGAACTCAGTCCCGTAGACGACGAAGCCTTCCTTCTCGACACGCAGTCGATGCTTGCCGGAATCAATGCTGATCGTGACTTTGTCGACACCGCCCTTCTGACTGACCTCGACCTTGCCTTCGACATTCAAGACTTGGACCATCGCATCGGGCTGATCGACTTCGACGACGAGCGTGCCATCTTTGGTCTTCAAAGAAACGATGATGCCCGACAGGATCAGCACACCCAGAAATGCCGCACCGATCAATAACTTCGTGTTTTTCTTAGGTGGTTGCGTGTCATTACTCGGCGTGACAGCGGCAACCTTAGTCGTCGCTTGGGTCTTCTGGATGGTCGGCGTGATCTGAATCTGGACATTGCTTCCGAATGTTGGCAGCGTACCCACAGAAAGTGATTGCCCTGCCCCTAGTCGCTCCAGATCAGCAATGACTTCGCTCATCGACTGGTAACGATCTTCGATCTTCTTGGCGACCATCCTTTTGAAGATAGCTTCGACGCCTTCAGGAACATCGACCTGTAGCTTGCGGATTTCAGGAATGGGATGGTTGTGGTGGGCAATTAGTTTCGCCGCTACGGTTTCACCTTCGTAAGTTGCTTTACCTGTGACCAGATAGTAAAGCGTACAGCCAAGACTGTAGATGTCCGCACGAGCGTCAGCCGTTTTCGTATTCATGGCTTGTTCCGGGGCCATGTAATCCACGGTCCCCATGATCGTACCGCTGCCGGTCAGTTCCGCCTGGGTCGCAACATCAGCACCGTGAGCTTCAATTCTCGCTAAACCCATATCGAGAATCTTGACGGTGCCTTTCTTGTCTAAGAGCAAGTTACCGGGCTTGATGTCCCGATGGACGACTCCTTCACCGTGAGCAAACTCTAAGCCACGAGCCGCTTGCAGGATGAAGTTCGTGGCTTTGGCAACCGGAAACGGCCCGTTCTTTTTCACCAAGGCCGAGAGGTCTTGTCCCTCGACGTATTCCATGACGAGGAAGTGGATTGCACCCGACTGACCGGCGTCATCGGCGGCGACGATATTGGGATGGCGTAACTTGGCCGCAGCCTCGACTTCACGCTGAAAGCGTGCGACGGCTCCCGCCTCTTTCATTGTGGCGGCAGGCAGCATCTTGATTGCAACCGCCCGCTTCATCCTCCGGTGTTCCGCTTTGAATACCTGCCCCATCCCACCTGCACCGATTTTATCCAGGATGGTGTACTCACCCAGGATCAGCGACTTGGCTTTTCCAGCCGCAACTTGTGCCGCCTGGAATCTAGTCAGGTGGTTGTTCTTCACCAACTCGGCGACCAGTTCTTCAACACTCGTGGGATGTGCCTTCGGCGGCACGAAGTTTTCGAGCTTGCCCGCAGCAACAATGCCGCTGTCTTCGAGTTGCTTGACAATGTTTTCCAGAGACATAGCCATAGCCAATCAGTATAGCCACCGCTCGAAAGGGTGGAAATTTCAGCAAGTGGTTTTCTGAGGGAATTTTGCTTCCCAGCATAAATACCTCCATGCAAATCAGACTTCTCGGAACTCTCGCCCGTCCTGACGGCATTTTCGTCGGCGAAGTCAATCTTCCCCAGAACATCGCCCTCGCTCTCGTCGAAAGCGGCCAAGCAACAGCTTTAGAGCCAATGCCCGAAGTGGTTCCCGAAGCTGATCCGAAGCCGATCAAGAGGAGGGCCAAGAAATGAACTTGGAACTCCTGGAAACTTTCGGCGACGAACCACTGACGCTGGAAGAAACGAAAAACTGGATCAAGGTCGAGTACGACGAAGACGACGATCTAATCTCATCGCTCATCACTGCGGCACGGCAATACGCCGAGACGCATCAGAAGCGAAGCCTTGTTGCCCAACGGTGGCGATTAGGACTGAACACCTTCCCTTGTGAGCCGTGCATAAAACTTCCTCGGCCTAAGTTGCTGTCCGTCGAGAGCGTGACGTGGTTGGGGCAGGAGATGTCCGAGGAGGATTACCTCGTCGATACGGCGAGCGAGCCGGGGCAAATCTGCGCAACGTCAGGACAGTGGCCGATCATCGACGCACAGCAAGCATTATTGCCCAACAATATCCTGATTGAATTCACCAGCGGCAATTTCAGCATGTCCACGAAGCAGGCCATGCTGTTCTTAATTGCGCATTGGTATTCAAACCGTGCTGGTGTGGTCGTTGGCTCGATCAGCAAGACGCTTGAGTTCACCGTCGATGCCCTACTGAACGCCGATTCTTGGGGGTTCTATGCCTGAGATCGGCGACCTCCAGCATCGTGTGACTATTCAAATCGTCGAAGAAACGGTCGATTCCGTGGGCGAGATCATCCAATCATGGACTGACGTTGCGACACGATGGGCGCAGATTGAGCCGTTGTCGGGACGTGAAATTGAGCAATACAAGTCCACGCAGGCGAGCGTGTCGCACAAGGTCACGCTGCGTCATTTCCCCGGACTTAGTTTCACCAATCGTTTCATGACTGGTGATCGAGTTTTCAATATTGCCTCGGTTATCAACTTGAACGAGGCCGACGTGTGGAATGTTGTAGTTTGTTGGGAGGCCGTGACGGGGTGAACCATTCACTTCTTTTTCGGCTGTTCCCGGTATGGCTTACCTTGTTCGTAAAGGACAAGTTGCGTGAGCAATTTCGGTTTCTTACCTATAGGGGCTAGATCAACTGCCTTCTTTTGCCACTTCTTGGCGTTCTCAAAGTCCCCGGACTCGGCATAGGCAGCCGCAAGCGTGTCGAGAGTTTCGTAGCTTTTCCATCCCGAATGCTCACACGCAACCTTTGCGAATTCAATTGCCTCCTTGCCGTCTCGAAAATCCTCACTCGGACAGGTTGCTCTTAGCCGTGCGATATTGTGGTATGGTTCCGTAAGCCTCGGATCGAGTCGAATAGCTTCGGAAAAATCTGCGAGGGCACGTTTGTAGTCGCCAATATCGCCAAAGACATTTCCCCGATTGTTGTAAGCGGCTCCATCTTCTGGATTGAGCCGAATTGCAACGGTGTAGTCCTGGATAGCCTTGTCATCGCTGCCTTTGGCGTCCCAGGCGTTTCCTCGGACAAAATAGGCCATGGCATTCTTAGGTTCGAGACGAATCGTTTCCGTGAAGTCCTCGATAGCCTTGTCATATTCACCTTTGTCGAGCCACAGGCTGCCTCGATAGATAAAGCTCGAAGCAGACTGCGAATCCAGTCGGATAGACTCCGTGAAGTCCTTGATCGCCTTTTCGTAATCGCCTTTTTCCATCCATGCAATCGCACGGATATGCCAATAGGCTGCCGTGGGGTTCTCCTTCAGCAACTCGGAATAAAAGTCCAAGGCTTGGTCAATGGTCAAAACATCATGTTTCTGAAACCAAGCTTGGCCTAACCATAACCAATTCCCATTTAATTCTTTAACCGTGGCTGGCCGAGTGACTTTGTTGCTTTCGCTATTTCCAATCTTCCCTTTTGCGCCCAACTTGACGATCACTCGTTGCCCAACCCGAAAAGCATCAGCGACAACGAACGATGGTGTTAGCACCAGCAACAACCATGCAGCCAATCGGAACATGGAACACCTGATGAGGACGAAATGTAATCCAATTCCAAGATGCCAAAAAATCTCGTTGAGACAAGCGTAGATATGAAATGATTGCTAAGCTTCGCCATCGAATTACATTTCAAAGTCTGTTTGAATTCATGGTCGGATTCGATGCAACTGCTGGGGTGACAGTTGTTTAACGGACTTCTTCCAGCACAACTCGGCAAATTAGCCCCTGGTCGTGGAACGACCACAATTGAGATCAATACGCTCGAAGCCGCATTGTGTCGGCTATTGAATCTTCGAGTGTCCTCAATGGCTGGGAAGATTGTTGCACACCGTTTTCCTCAAAGACTTCAACTACCAGCGTGCTGCATATTCCGCACCGACACCGACCACTTCAGCAATCTGCTCGGCGTTCAGGTCGCCGCCGAAGCGACCATCGAAGTGGACGTGTTGGCGTCGTCCAGGAAGGGTGTGTTGTTGGCAGGCGAGTCGCTTCGTCAGGCGCTCCAAGGCTTTAGTGGTGGTATTGGCACCGTGACCATCGACGCCATATTGCTGCAAAACTCTGGCGATGTCTTCGAGAATCCCGATCCCGGCGAGTCTGTCCCATCCATCTGGCACAAAACCTACGAGTTCACCGTGTTGTTCCAGGGGGCCAGTTGAAAGTCGTCTCCGTGAAGGCCGATGGGCTGATGGGCAAACTCAAAACCCTGGAGAAGTCCATCGACAAAATCGCCCGCCCCATCATGCGTGACGCCGCCAAAGAAATGCGGGACGCAGTTTTGCCAAACATCCCACGGGATCGTGGTTGGCTGGCAAGAAATCTCAAAGTCCGTGCCTTGAAGCGCCGCCGTGGCCGTGTTGGGTTCGCTGCCAAATGGCTCAGCCATGACGACAAGAACCGCTGGTATGTCAGCACGTTGGTATATGGGATCAAGAAGCCGAACAAGAAAGGCACCATCGCCAACCGCCCGCCGAATGATTTCATGCGTGTGGCGTTCGACGGCTCCAAGGATGACATAGGCAAAAAGGCCCGTACCAGATTGTGGCGTGGCATTGTCGCCCAAGCAAAATCCTGAACGACGGGGATAGATAACCTCACACAATACTGTGAGGAAATATGTCCCAACTCAAAGGTTTAGGAACGACTGTCACCATCGGCAGTTTGACAATCGAAGATGCCAAGGAAGTCCAATACTCTGGCCGAGCCGTCAATTCTCAGGCCATCAACAAGCTCAATCAGCAAGTAATACAGTATGAGCCGACTACCACGGAGCCGGGAGAAATAACCGTCTCCATCTGGTACGCCGCCGAGGGCACCGTTCAGGCCACGTTGTTGGACAAGCTGAATGAGCCAGTGAACGAGGAATGTTCCATCAATTATTCGGATGGAACCGTTGTCAGTGGACAAGGGCACGTTGCTGGACTCGATGAAACCGGCATGACAGACGGCTCCTATGTGGAAGCCTCGTTGAAGATCAAATGTTCTGGTGAATGGGCATTTGAAGAAGAAGGCCCCTAATGCTCACCCACGTCATTAACAATGACGAGTTGGGCGAGATCACCATACGTCGTCTTACCTACGATGAATTCCGTGAATTCGTCCGACTCGTCAAAGAGAACGGCGACGACGTGACGAGTATTGATTTCCTCGTCCCTCGCTGCGTGGAAAAAGCTGGGAAGCCACTGTTCACCGGCCCCGACGATCCGACGTTCAAGGCCACTTCGTTTTTCACCCTGCGTTCGTTGATGAAATCCATCATCGACTTCAATACGGATAATCTCAAAAAAAGTTAGCTGATCCTGACGAACGATTCATCTATCGCTTGATGACTCGCCACGGTATGAATCGGGCCGAAGTGTTGGAGAAGTGGGATGCCGTTGAACTTCGCACGCTGCAACACCTATATGTTGAAGAACCGTGGGGGCAGGAGTGGCTGGCCGTGGGCGTGTTGGCCGAAGTGCTGTTGGCAGCACGTCCAGGAAACAAAAAGAAATTCACGCCAGAGTTCTGGAAGAATTACGCCCTGGCATCAGGACACGAAGCCAAGCCGCAAAGTGTACGGCAGCAGATTATTGCCAGTGGTTTCCCCGTAAAGTTCAAATCACGACACTGAATCTGACAAAGCCAACCAAGCAAAGACACCGGACGCAAAAGCAAAGCAGCAACCGACGAGCAGAACACCTTTGTTTTTGTCTTTCGAGTAAACGGCGAAGGTGAACACGGAGGCAGCACCATTGAAAGCTGCTGCTACCAAACGAGGCAACATTGACGAGTATTCCTATAGCGAAATAAGTTCTGGAATAGCCCGTCCAGTATTATTGGCCCACGCTAAAAATCAAATCCAAAGCCATGCCCACTAACTAAGGCATGGCAGTTTTTGATTCCTTAGACGTAAACCTCACAGCAATCACTGGCCCTTTCAAGAAGGGCATGGCCGAAGCCCAAAATATTTTGAAGGGCTTCGTGTCCAGTGTCACGTCATTGCCTGCACTTGTTGGTGGTGCCGTTGCGGCGCTGGGAATATCAGTAGGAGTTTCCGAGCTAAAAGAACTGTTCATGTCGTCTGTGGATTTGGTGGACGGCATGGATACGATGGCCGTAAAAGTGGGCGGAAGCACACAAGCTCTCAGCGAATTGGCATATGCCAGTGATTTATCCGATACGTCTCTCGAAAGTCTTGTAGGTGGACTTCAGAAATTAAACGCCAACCTTGGGAGTGGTGACGACTTCGCCAAATCCATCGAACGCTTCGGATTATCTGCTGAAGAACTCCGGCAAGCTGATCCTACCGGCAAGATATTGTTGATTTCTCAAGCCTTGGATGGTGTCGATGATCCAGCCGAACGTGCCGCTCTGGCCGTCAAGTTGCTGGGAAAATCGGGCCAAGAACTCCTTCCCTTCTTAACTCAATCCCCCGCACGCATCCGTGAGCTAATCGAAGAAGCCCGCCAACTCGGCTTTTCCTTCGATGACAAGATGGTGAAGGCACTCACCGCATCCGATGATGAAATCAAAAAGTTAAACTATTCATTGAAGGTTGTGGGAGCCACCGTGTCAGCCGAAGTTGCCCCCGTAGTGAACACGCTCATTCAACAATTTTTGGAATGGTTCAAAACGACGGACAAAGGCACCAGCTTGGCTGTGAAGGGCATGGATATTATTCGTGAGGCCATCGGGCCAATCTTGGACGGTGTGAAGATATTGCAGCAGGTGTGGAACATCTTCGGCTTGGCGGTTCATACACTCGCCACGGGATTGTCGGCCATCGTGGGTGTCTTGCTGGCCGGGCTTGAAAAAGCTGGAAAACTGCTCGGCCAAGATTGGGAACTTGGCAGCCAATTTGCCTTCGATCTTGCCGACGCCAACGCTGATGAAATGGAGAAGAAACTCCAGGCCATCAAGGACAACTGGAACAGCCAATGGCCGAGCGATCATGCAGAACAATTCTTCGACAAGCTGAAATCCAAGACGCAAGAACTCAAAGATGATTTGGAAAAACCTCGTCACGCCTTCACTGATATTGGTGACGAAATCGACAAGACGCAGCAGAAGTTCAACAACACCATGAAATCATGGACGAGCGAAATGGTGAACTTCGGGGGATCGTCACGAGAGAAAGCCATCTTCGATTTCGCCAACAGCGACAACGCCACCGGCGAGCAAGTCCGGCAATTGCAGGAACTCGACTCCCAATTATCTGCCAAGGAAAAGCTGGCAGAATTGGACAAAGAGGCCAAGCAACTCACAGAACGGTTGCTAACGCCGAGTGAAAAATACGCTCAAGCGTTGGAGAAGATTAACGAACTCAAGACGGCTGGGCTGATTACGGACGAGACAGCCACTCGTGCGATAGAAAAACAATTCGCAGAAATGGACGGACAGAAGCAACCGCATGAAGTTCGCTTCGCCGCTGCACTGGACTACGGTTCTGCCGCTGCTCGTGAAGCAATTATCCGCCATCAATTCGGTTCCGATCCTGGCGCACGACAGGGACTCACGCTCGCAGAACGTCAAGCCGTCGCTGCGGAACGCAGTAATTCGTTGTTGGCAAAGTTGGCGGAAGAACGTGACGTTATTTTCAGTTTGAACTAGGAGACAGATGGCCGTTGTTGATGTTGAACAGGTGACTGGCACCAGCCTGGAGATTTCCACGGACTCAGAAGGAAAACAATCTGGCAAATACGCCACCACGTTTATGGTGACGGTGGACGACGATACCACGAGCCTGGATGACTGTATTTCAGCGTGCGGGGTGTCGCATTCGTTGGGAGCCGGTGGCCTGACGTTGTACTGCAACAGTCAGAAAGCTGAACTTATTGCCCACGGTATTGTTCAAGTTAGTTTCTCCTGGAACTCAGATACACGTTCCTGGACTTCACCGCTCGATATGCCAACACAGTGGGAGGAATCCACCTGGGACTTGGAGATAGCGCCAGAGAAAGACTTCAATGGCAATGCCCTGGTGAACTCGGCATCCCGTCCCTTCGTACCGCCCATCACGATTGTCATTCCGTGTCCGGTGGTGATTGCGAGGAAGAATTTTTCATCAATATCCACCGCATCATATTCTGGCTTCGTGAATTCCTCGTCCGTGTCGCTGAACGGCGTCAGCTATTCCACGGGAACCGTACTTTGCAAAGCCAGCAAGAAGCAAGAATACGACGCTGTTATCGGTGCATATGAATCAGCAGAATTTCAGTTTGTCGTTCGTCCTTCCGGCTTGCCGTGGCGTCCCTGGAAGAAACTTGATGAGGGGTTTCAGTACAAGGACAGCAGTGGAAAGTACCACGATTTCGTCGATGACATGGGAAATTTGTCTCCGGTGCCGGGGCTGCTCAAGAGTGATGGCGATAAGCTCGCCACGGGTGGCACGCCAAACTACAAGGACTTTGTTTTGTACGGCCAAGCCAATTTCGGAGCGATTGGCCTATGAAGTCTGGCAAGTTCAATGAACGTGATGCACGCCGCATTGCTACGGCAGTTAAGGCGTATGAACGTGCCGGTGGCAATATTTCCCACGGTGGGCACGTTGCTGTGGTGCCGCAAGGCTTTTGGGCAGAAATACAGGGCAGTCCCAACACGTCCGGCACGTATGGCAAATACGCTTGGAAGCGCTGCAAGGTGACGAATTCCCCAAGTATTGCCGCCGACAGCACCAGAGATAGCGGGACAACTTCCACCAACTTCGCCATTGAAGTGAACAGGGCGAAGAACGTCACGGCAAACACCATCGTTTGGCTCACACCCGCCATCGAGGAAGCGTTCTATCTGTTCAGCGTGGCGCTGTCGCCCACAACGATGGTGTACGTCGGGAGTGGTTCACCTTCTTCGTCACCGAACAATAGCGGGGGCAGAACCTTCGATAATCCCCTGGGGATCGACACTACCTATGACTGGATTGCCGTTCGCAACTCCACCGATCCTGCCTCGAATGGTTGGACAATCGTACAAGGCCAGTGCCAAATGAGTGACGAATAATCATGCCCTGGAGATTTCCAAGACTCGCCAAGACTTCAAGCTCACGCCCTGAAAAGTGTTGTGGCTGTGATGGCGATACGGACGAGCCATGTTTCAAAAGATTGTTCGGCCCTGGCTCGTGTCGAAAAACCACGGGTGATGATCCTTGGAAGGAATGGGTATTTCAGATTTCGCTTCCTGATCCTTCACCGTGGGATTGTTCGGGGATCGTGGCTCCCGATCCGTGGTTCTTCGGTGGCCGCACGTACTCGTGCATATCTTGCGAGTGTGAATCGGCTGGAATTGGTGGAGACTATTTATACGGATACTCAGGTGCCTATGCTGCAAGCCGCACGGGTGTCGGCCCTGCCTCGTGTTGCGGTAGCAAGGTGAGTGGCGAAGGCGGGAGTATCAACTCCGGCCCCACTGCAATAGGCACAGGCGGCTTTCCAATTCCCACCATCTACGGTGGAAACAACAACTGGCCGTCAGCAATTTATTCATCTATATACGGCATCCCTGATGAGCCGTCCCCGATCTTCACACCGACGTGTACCTTCACCAGCGTGTTTGAACCTGGAACCTTCACGCAGAATTGCAAATTTGCCTTTGGCGAAGGGCTGCGTGGTGATTTGTCGTTTTACTACCAGTGCCTTGAAGACATTACCTACGTCCGTCTTCACCTGATTTTCTACACCTGGGCCGACACCACGCTGACAACGGCAGAAGAATGTTGCAATCCGGTGTTCTTCTTTCCGTATTACGCCTATTTCGATGGACAATTCCCTGGACGGTTTGGCTGCGATGACGTGGAAGGAGATTTGACGTGTGTTGAATGCCCGTCCGGGGTTTGCCGTTGGATCGTCGGCAGTGACGTGGCCCATTTTTCAAAAATCTAGGACGTACATGCTTGCTGTTACCGCCAAACAAATGCCGAGACTGAAAAGCCAGAGAAAAGCCAACGACGTTATCAAGGCAGAAAAAATGGCTGTGGCATTCGCCACTGAGAGGTATATTCAGCCGATGGGCGACAGAAAAAATATAGACGACATCAACCTAGAATATCGTGGTGCCGCATTCGTGTCGGGATACCACGAACAGAGCTATCCGCCGCCAGTTGCGTACGAAGCTGGCTTGCACGAGCGGTTTGCAGTCGTCATGGATATGGTACTAAGCCGTGTCGGTGACGGCTTGTTCGACACAGAATTGTTCTTGCGAATAATGGCAGCGATCATCGGCGCAATCAAGCACGATTCGCTCAGCATTGTTATCGACAGCCACAACGAAGTTGGTTCATTGAGCGAACTCACGGATTGGTACGACAGCCGTGATAGACTCGATCATGAACCTCCGTTTGAAATGTATTTGCGGCAGGGGGCGCAACTCGTCGCCATGACTGAGACAGAGTTCTGGGCCAAAATCGGAGGCCCTGACATCTATCATGACTCCTACACGTTGTCGGTGTACACCGCAGAAGGCTCACTTGGCACACTTCGTAATGCCTGCGAACAAGTTTGTCATGAACTCGGTGCGCCGGTGAGTGGATTCCACGTCGGAGCAGAGCGCAAAGAGCCATTTGTTTCGTGGTGGTGTTTGCCACTGAAATGGCTTGGTTTCAAAGTGTGGACGCCATTCTGGGGAGAGTCATGACTTGCCCCTATTCATGCCAACTCGGCGAACAACTGCTCTGCCTACATCCAAAAGTTCATCTTCCTGGGAATGTCGTTTTCAATTCTCGGATTTGCCAGATTTGTCGGCAGAAGAATCACAAGCCTGAGACGTTGCGGGAGTGTGTTGAAAATGCAGTAACACCGCCACCGAGAAAATCACCGCAACGGAAGCCGTGTAATTGTCGGCAGCGGGATAAATAAGGCATGTCAGAAAAATTCGCCAACAACGCCGCCACCACGCTCGCCGACAGCGTGAACACCAATCAAACCACGATCACAGTTTCAGGGGTATCTAATTTCCCTGACTCTGGTACGTTCCGAGTAGTTATCGAGAACGAAATATTGGCCGTTACTTCCGTGGCAGGGACGGATTGGGAAGTATCACGAGGGGTTGAAGGAACAACCCCCGCCATACATGAGGCCGGAGCCGATGTTCAGCACGTCGTCACCGCCGCCAGCCTCGTGGAAGTCGTCCGACAAAACGCCATGAAATCGTCCGGGATCGTGACAGCCACGGATGGAGCCACTGTCACGTTCAATCTCGACGATGGCTCAATTCATCAAGTGACTTTGGGCGGGAACCGAACGCTGGCCGTGGAGAACGTCACGACAGGCCAACGCTTCATGCTGATGATCCGGCCCGAAGGCCACACCGTTACGTGGTTCTCAGGAATTCAGTGGGCCGGTGGCACGGCTCCGACGCTGACAACCACGGCGGGTAAGACGGACTTATTTGGGTTCTTGGCCGTGGGTGGTGGAGTCTATCTTGGGTTCACTTGCGGGCAGAATTTCTGACGGGATTTCACGGCAGGTGTAGGAGAAGATGAGGGCGAAAGCGACGTACATGAGAACTCCGCAAATGTGAATGTGATGACTAGGAACATAGTGTATGTCGCTTCCGTAAATACTTCCCAAAAGCAAGTACGCTGGCTGCTTCATTCCACTAGTTATCGAGGAATCATAGAAGTAAGTCAGTTGATATTCATCATCGGTAAGATAAATGGTAATTAGATAGATGTTGCAAACCACGCTGGATAGTAATACCCGACTCCTCACGAACATTGTTAACGTGATTGGAATGGCCCAAAATATCGCAGTCCAAATAAATGCGTCGTGCCAAAATATCGGCATATATTTGACAGCAAATGCCCTCGCCATTGCAGCGAAAGCAGCCACAACCGCTGTCACAAAAAACAACGATTTGATCGTCGGTTGCCGAACAGGGCGTGGCAGTTTGAACTTCATGCCAACATTCTAGCAGAACAGTGCGAAGCTCGGCCCTGTCAATCTCGCTTGCACTCGTGGCCCGTAGAAAGCAACCGTACCGTTGATCCTGCCAGCCCCGATCTTCTTTTTCATGTTCGGGCCGTACACGCTGGCCGTGGACTCTATCCGGCTGGCCGATGCCGAACCCCGAATCTTCGGCGTATAAGCACTGCCACTCTGGAGCAATTCCCGATTCAACGCCGCTCTGAACTTCGGCGAGTACAACGTGTTGGAATTGCTCACCAGCAGAATTGAAATTCTCGCCGCCACGTTCGGTGAATACGTCCCTGATCCACTCTCCAGCAAATCCAAATCAACCTCTAGCCCTGGGATTCGGGGCTGGAAGATTGCTGTGGAGTTGATCGGCGATGCCTTCACACGTCCTGACAACTTCGGCGTGTAAACATTGGCGGTGGAGGAAATGAACGGAGAATCAATCTGCTCTTGGACGTTCGGGGCATAAACCGTGGTGCCGCTGATGGCGTTCGGCTTCACCTTGGCCGACAACTTTGGAGCATGTACCGCCGTCGAATTGATGACGTTGGTATTGATCCGCTCGACTAAGTTGGGGACATAGACGGAAGTTCCCGTGATGGCCCCTGGCTTCACTTTGGCCGACAGCTTCGGCGTGAACACGCTGGACGTGTTGCCGATAAATGATGAAGAAATCCTCTTCACGATATTCGGGCCGTAAGTTTGACTTGTGGACGATATTATCCCTGGCTTCACCTTGCCCAAAGCCTTGGACGTGTAGATCATCGTCGAGTTGATGATGCTCGTATTGATCCGCTCAACGAAGTTGGGGGCGTATGTCTGACTCGTGGCCGAGATCACCCCTGGCTTCGCCTTGGCTTGTAGCTTCGGCTGCCCTGGGAAGTTCGGAGTAAAGATATATCCCGTTCCATACGGTGGGATGAACTCAGGGATGATTGTCGTGTCACCTTCTGAAATCAACTCCGCATCGAAGAACGTGCTTTCGTTCACGAACAAGTCCGGCTGAATATACCCAACGGCTACCGGCTCAAATGTCTCGGCTTCCGACTCAATACGTGATGCCACCGCATGAGCCACCATCAGGGCATCGGGGAAGGTAGTTTCCTCGATACATTCCAGGTTGCCGTAACCGATGAACTTGGACGTGAAGAACTCTGGTTCGTTTTCAAAAAGTGGGAAGTCAGCATACTTGACGATATTCGGATCGTAGAACGTGGTTTCATTCACGAGCAAATCGGGATTCAGCACACCTTGAACTCGTGGTTCAAATACTTGGGTTTGATCCAGGCAAGCGAGAAGCGTTACGGCTGGAAGTAGTGCCGCATCGTATAACTCGTTTTCATTCTCCAACAAATCCGGCTCGATAACTTCCGGTGGGAGTTCTTCGATAAAGTCCCACTTGCCCACGAAGTAATCCTGCAAATCTCCACGCTGGGTTGAATCCAAGGCCGAGTCATAGACAACTATCTCCGCACAATCGAAGATTGCCTGATAGCCACCGTCCGATTGACTTCCCACAAACAAATCATCGTTGGCCCTATTGGGAATCCAACTTCCGGCTGAGCCTAAGAGTTCGTTGTCGAGATAGAGCGCAACCGTCTGGCCTGTAGAATCGTGGACAGCGGAAAGAACATGCCAAGTATCATCGTTCCAATCGCCCAAGCCACTGTTGAGATCATATCCCCATGCTCCCACAGCCCATGAATTGGCCCCGCCGTTCGCCAAACTGTCGGCTGCGTATAAATAGGAAGAATTTCCTGGACTGCCCGTGTCAGAAGAACAAAGCAACAGCCCGCCACCTGACACCTTCACCAACGCCGCCATCGTGAAATCGTGGTAGCCGGTGATTCCCGCCATCGTGCCAGATAGTTGGTTCTGATCGAAGCGCACGATGGGCAGGCTGTTCAACTCGTTGGGCTGGAATGTTGGATAGTCGGTTCCTTCCGTGACGTTATTGCTGTTGCCACTTTGATCGGCCCAACCTTGCACGGGATCGTCCGCAGAAGTTGTGGACGTAGTAAGGGCCGTATCGGTGAAGGTGCCTGTGGTGGCGTCGAGCCAAAGCAAGCAGCCGGATATATCGGTGGGGTTGGGGATTGGCATGTTCTATTTAGGGATGCCAACAAAAAACCCTCATCGTGAATGGCCTCACGATGAGGGTGGGCATTTGACAAATGGTGATCGCCAATCACTAAGGATTTAATGAGCAACTGGCGTGCCGATATTTACCTGCCTTTTTTGGCAGCTAGAAGTTCGCTTACAAAGCAAAAATGCCCGAAGCGTGCCACTGCACGACAATATCGGACGAATTTACGGTTATCGGCAGGCCGGTGGCGCTGTCGAAATATGCGATCAATGTTGAAGTCGATTCAGTACCGCTGTCGTAAAAAATGTACATCGCTTCAATCGACGTGTTGGGAACCGAAGTGAACGTCACGTCATCGGCATCGAACACGCCATTCGTTACGGACTTGCCGCTGAGGTTTCCAGAGGTTGCGACTCTGGCACCGCTGTCCACGTCGTCCAGATTGTCATGGGATGAACTGAACGTGTAGGTGCCGGTATCAACGAGAACTACTTTGAGATTTGAAGAAGACAAGTTCAGGCCAGTTGAGAGGGCCTTTTCCTTGTACTTCGGCATGAGTTGGGACATTTGGAATTACTCCTGAAAATTGCAATTTCAGGTATGTATGATCCTAGTCCCGATTTCTCGGATACGACTTCACGGCAATCCGCACGTATTCCACTGTAGGTGCGAGGCGGGCGATCTCATCTCGAAAGTCATGAGCGCCACCAAAAACCAATACGGCGTCACCTTCTGCTTCGAGAACATTTCGGATCACCGCTTCTTCACGTCGGGCGTTAGCAGCGGCATCAACCCGCACTTTGTCATCCTTGACCGGATTCGCTTCCTTATACGCCTTGTGATTTTCTGCGGGGAATAGTTTGATCTTGCCCACCACCGCCAACTGACCTGCGGCACCGATTCTTACAAGGTCGTGACGGTGTTCCTCGGCAACGAGTAGAACTGTGGGTGAATCTGATCTAGGTTTGAAATCTCGCAGGGCAGCGATCCGGGCGCTTACTTGTTCAATATTCTTTTCGGTGACGCCTTCGGCGTAGGCATTCTTGACGCCCAATCCCTCAATCACTCGTTTCAGTTCTTCCTGAACCTGCTCAACGATCTCAACGTGGACCTGATGCTCGTCGTCGATTTGCTTTGGATCGCTGATTCCAAGGTCCGCTGCGAATTTGTCTTTAGTGACGAAGTGCCAATCCAACAGATGAATGATCCGCCGTGTTGCTGGCTGCGACGAGGCTACGACCTCGACGTGCGCAATGTCGGGAATAAGCAGTAGGGCAATCAGAAGAATCATGAATTGATTCTATCTTCCCCGAATTTTCCCGTAACACAGATGGCGTTATTCATCCTTTTTCTTCTTGGGTTGATACGGCTTAAAGCCGTGTAGATTGTCAAATATCCCTCGTGCAAAACAATTGATCGTTCTTTGAGCAAAACGATCTTTGTTTGTTGACTCAAACTCAAGCCCCATGCTAATTCCAAGCTCCTTGAATAGTACAATGCCGACAGACGTTTGCGGTGCCGGATCAAATTTCCTCAAGAACTCGATTAAGTTGCGATTGTTCATCAACTCGTTGCCCATGAACCAGAGTTCAATCCCCGGCATAAAAGTGACTTCTGACACTTTTCCTTTTGAGTCAAAGAAGACTACGACGAATTTTCCTTCCTTAACTTGATACAGCGTCCTGTATCCGCCATTTTCTCTTTCACGACTATGTTTCGGCTGGCCGAGCAGTTGAGCGACTTGATCCAACGTCATGCCAAATTCAATGGGCAATGGGCCAACAAATGGCTTGAAGTCGAACTTAGTGAGCATAGTCGCTGCTCTACAAGAAAAGCCCTCGTGGTGGGGCAACCTCACGATGGCCGAGAATTGGACAACCGAATTGTAGAAACAATGATTCTGCCGTGGCAACTATTTTCTTTCCTGAAAATACCCCGCCCGCTGCTTTCTGATCTTCTCCAGATCATTCCGTGAATACACCGGATAGCGATACTCATCAATTGTCCGAGACGGTCGTGGGATGGTGCCCTGAGCAACCCACAATTGCCAAGTCGGTCGTGGCACGCCGAGTTCTTCGGCTGCCGAACATTGATTGAAGAACCCATCCGGTGGCGGAACGTGTGGTGATAACTTCATCAATTCCGGGACGAGCGTCCTGATCTCGTCCACCTGTTCCTCGGACCACACTTCACGACAGCCCTGGGTGGCAATTGGTTCCGGCACTCGACCACGTTTTCGCCAAACGTCGAAACGATGCGTCGAGATATTGAGCGAGCGGCATAAGGCGGTGGCGGTGAAGAATTCTGCACTTGGCTTGGGAGAAAATGTCCGCACCGCACGCTGCCACTGTCGGGCGGAATAATATCGTCTTCGTTCTGGCTGAAGGTCCGGCCCTGGCACCAAACCGACGCCGATGGCCCAGCCAATATATCCGGGTGGTTGATTCACGGTGGCGGCGAGGTCTTTGATCGAACGCATGAAATATATCCTTGGGTATTTTTTGTGAGGAACTAGATCGCCGTATTTGATGCTGCTGGCGGCGATCAAAATATCGTTGGCGAATATATCGAGATAATTCTTGCGATATATCTGGGGATATTATTCGAGCATGTCTCGAAGATCGTCTTCGATCTTCTGCATCCACGATTTACCCGGATTGTGTGTCATCCAATGACACGCCCGGCAGTTTAATTCCACCGACTCCAACTCATTGATGTCGCCTTCGCCAACGTGGCGGTAGTGACGATGGTGAACCTGGAAGCCCGCTCCGGGTTTATATGCCGCACCGCACTTCACGCATTTTTTGTCACGCTTGATCGTTTGACGACGAACCCAATCCCATTCGTCGGTCGTAAGATATTTTCGATAGGCTTCCCACCATGCCCCTGATTTTTCTTCGCTCATGAACATAGCTATTCATGAGGCCGCATTTTCTCAGAGATTATTTTCTGAATTTTCGACGGGAGAAAAAATCGGTTGCACAACCGAGTGGAAGAAAAACTTTTTTCAATCCGCCATTTTTTGACCTGACCGTTCTTAGAATAATGTGGCGGTGATTGGTCGCCGCCCAAAGACGAAGGACAAAACGATGAACGATAACGAAATTACGGTGCCGCAACTGGCGACGAAGTTGAACGTCAGTCGCACGTCGATAAGCATTTGGATCGAGCGTGGCGTGCTGCCTCAGCCGCTTTGGCTTGGAAACCTGCGGTACTGGCCTATAGACGTGCTTCCCGAATTGTTGAAGCGAATCGAGGAACGGTCGATGTGGGGCAAGCCGAGAAGAAAGGTGGTGGTGTGATGGACGACAGAAAAGAAGGATACGTTGGTACGTGCCCTGCTGGCAAAAAGACTTATTGGGCGCTGGTGGAAACCAACCGGAGCATCTTGGCTAGCGGCACCGAGAATACCTTGGAAGAAGCCGAGGATTTGATGTGGGCGATGGCAGCGATTCTCGGCATAAAAGCTGAGGAATCACGATATATCGCTGAGTGGGCGAAGACGGAGGAGTATAACGCTGCTCACAACCGACCGACCGGCGAAGTCGTATATCGAGAATACTATCTTGATGATGGTTGTGGAATGCACCATGAGATGTTTCCTATCGTGCGTAAGACGGCGAAAAGAGTATTTATTCAGAAGCAAGCGCCGTGGAATACGGTCATTTCTCTCGACCGTCATGTACTGGAAACAACGGGGCGGGCATGGTCGCAGCGTCATCGTGAGGCGTATTACTCCCAACCATACGAAGTCCGTAACGCCGTTCAAATCGCCGAAGAAAAACGACAAGTCGAAGCAATTGACCGTAAGCGTGCAGGGCTTCGTGCCACAGTCACTCAGGACGAACTTAAAGCTGCTGCTGAATTCTTCGTCGGCCTAGAACCGGCCAAACACTTCGATTTGTACGATCAGGCATTGATCCTGCGGGCGCTGCACGACTGCCGCAAAGAGCCGAAACCCGAACTCAGCGATGAAGAGTTTCTACGTGAACTAGAATCCCTTTAATCACTTCCGCTCAACTACAAACCAACTTCTACCCCACTAAATGAGATCGGCCTGCCGGGCGTATCCGGCAGGCCGTCTCGACCAATCAGAAAGAAAACACCAATGAAAACAATGGAGTCCATTCCTAGTTATGTCTATTTTAGAAAAAAATCATTCGCCGGAAAGCGGCGGCAAGAATAAGAAAGTAATTCTCGAAAATATCCCAGAGGAAATGAAGGCTGCCACACGTTGGTTAGTGTGGCGGTGGGAGTGGCGAAATGATGATCGCACCAAGGTGCCTCTCGATGCTGAGCGCATCTTGGAAATCGTGGCTGAAGGTGAGGAGCCTCGACACTATCACGGCAAGAGTAATGACCCTTCCACCTGGACAAACTTCAAAACGGCCTGCCAAGCGTTACCTCTCCCTGGCGTTGACGGCCTTGGTTTTGCTCTCGGTGACGGCTGGGCGGGTGTTGATCTCGATGATTGCGTGGTCGGCGAGTCGGTGGCGTTCTGGGCCGATCTGGACCGTCGAGACTTCGACAGTTACACGGAAATCTCCCCTTCCGGCACCGGCATCAAGCTCCTCATTCATGGCAAGATTCCGAGGGGACGCAAAATCGGACAACGAGAGGTTTACTCGGACAACAAATTCTTCACCGTCACCGGGCGGAAATTGCCCAGCAGCCCCTCCGTCGTCCGAGAAGCCCAGCGAGAACTCGATAAATACTACACTCGATTTTTCCCCGAAAAGCATGTCGCAGAACGTCCTGCAATCTCTGCGGCGGCATCGCCGCCCGTTGGAGATCAGAAGGTTCTCGATGAGGCTTTCGCCTCAAAAAACGGTGAGCAGATCAGGCATCTCTTCGATGCTAATCACGAGGGTATTCTTGGACTCGGCTTTGTGAAGTCCAACGGCACTCCCGACTGGTCACGGGCCGTAAGGTCGTTGATCGTGCGGCTGGCATATTGGACACAAGATGCCGACCAACTCGACCGATTGTTTCGTGCGTCGGCGCTCATGGACGTGTGGGGTGATAAATGGGACCGGCTTGGTGAAGATGAAATCGCCTTTGCCCTTGAAACGGCACCCCGTCCCGATGAACCGCCGCCGACCATTGAAATCGAGATCGCCCCCGATGTTGCTCCTCCGGCTCCTGGGCCGGAGTTGAAGGAGCAAGTAAGTCGGGCGAAGGATGAGTTCATTGGCGTTGCGGTGGCTCAGGCGCACGAAGCAGCGGAACGTGCTTACAAGTTCTCTCCGTTGTCAGCGAAGGACTTCGCCGCCGCCAAGTACACCATGTCCTGGTTGGTGAAAAAGGTGTTGGTTCGTGCGCAGCCGACCATCATCGGTGGTCCGAAAAAGTCCATGAAAACAAATATTCTCTCGGACTTGGTATTGTCGCTAGGGAGTGGGACGCCATTCCTTGGTCATTTTGACGTGGAACGGTGTCGAGCGTGCTTCGTCAGTGGCGAGTCCGGGGAATATACCCTGCAAGAAACGGCTTGTCGTATTTGCCAGTCCAAAGGCATTCGCCTGGAAGGCACCGATTGCTTCTACGATTTCCGTTTGCCGAAGTTGTCGGTCGGTGAGGAGTTGATCGAACTCAGCCGTGGTCTGGCACGGCGGAAGATCGAGGTTGTCGTCATCGACCCGTTGTATTTATGTCTCCTGTCGGGTGGCAACGAGAAGAACGCCGCCAACCTCTTTGACATGGGACCGCTGCTACTGGACGTCGCCAAGGCGTGTTTGGATGCCGGTTGCCAGCCGCTTCTGACCCATCACGCCCGCAAGAATCTGACCAACCCCGAAGCATCCCTTGATCTCGAAGACCTCGCCTTCGCTGGCATTCAGGAATTTGCTCGGCAATGGCTCTTGGTCAACAGACGTGAGAAGTATGTGCCCGGTAGCGGTCATCATGAGTTATGGGTGACGGCTGGCGGGTCCGTTGGGCACGGCGGGCTGTGGCCGGTGGACATTAACGAGGGTGAGTTGCAGGACGATTTCACGGGACGTGTTTGGAAACCAGAGGTTCTTACGATCCAGGAGGCCAAGGAGAAGGCAAATTTGAAGCAGGTGGCGAAGAAGGAAGTCGGTGACGCTGCGTTAGAGCAAGTCTTATTGTCAAAACTCGACCAATTCGATGAGCAACCGACCAAAAGTAAGCTCAACACGAGCTTAGGTTGGAGGCCCGATAAGTTCAGCCGGATCATGTCCAAGCTGATGTCCAGAGGCGTAATCGTCTTTGACTCGGCGGCAGTGACGTGCGGCCAGGGCGCTCGCCGGACGGTCGAGGTTATTCGTCGGGCATGACGTTCGGTGAAAAAGTATGGTTTACAACCACAAGAGGAACATACCTGACGGAACATATCTTACGCCGTACGTCATGTATGTTCGGAACATGCCTAACATACATGACGGACGGACGCCCTTATAGGGGCGTCCGTCATGTATGTTGTGTTCCGTGTCCGTGTTGTCCTAGTTGATGAACATATCTGACGGTGGCGAGCGTCAGGTATGTTCGGCAACTGTTGTTTCTATTGGGTTGTAAAGTGGATCGTGTCATTGGAAACAATCTCTCCAAATGACATGCGTGCCGCCCGGTGTCACGCCGCAGCGGTCCCCGCCCTCCACCATGTTGACCAACCCTGATTTTGCAGAACTGCATTCTGGGGAACTTGAATGAGAATCAAAAAGAAACAAAAAATATCCCCACAGCAAAACAGGCCGTTCACAACTGAGATCAGCATTAACAGCCAGGATTGCACTCCGAAAATTTTGCAGATAACTAATGGCAAGACTGACAACACCAAGAAGGGAAGAACGTAAACCAGCAGCATCCGGTTGCGGCGATATGCGTTAAATGTGATCGCACAGAAAAGTAACTTCGACGGCCAGAAGACAATCGTCGTCGAATCGGTGGTCCCATATTTTTCGTAACCCAAGGCGTGTATCAGTTCATGAACGAGTATCAGGAGTGGGAAACCGATACCAAAAACGACCACCGCAACAACAATTGGTGTCCAAAGGCCAAATGGCGAAGAATTACCTTCGACGATAATACCCGTCTCGCCCCACGCTGCGGCCAGTAATATCGCCGTCCCAATTCCAATGGGCGTGGCAATTATATTGAGAACCCACGGGCTGGGTTCTTTAAGCGGCGTCCATTCGCCACCTACCTGCGGCGAGAAGTCCGGTGTCGCAGGCGGCTTGCCAATGTGAAATCTCATATCGACCTCGATTAACACCGGGGAGACGCATGAGGCTTGGCATCATAGCACGGCCTCCCAAGGCACCAAAGAATTTCTTAGGTCCGGTGCCGGAGGAAATGAACCTGGAGGTCACTCGTAACTCTGTGTTGTTAGAGCAATCGCTTAATTCCGACGCCAGTGGAGGTTGTTGCTCGTAATTCAAGCTAGGAGAACGAGCATGACCAAGGCTGAACCCCGCTTTTATCGCACTGGAAACGCCTATCCCGCCGACCCCAACGCCACTCTGGGTTGGATATTCACGGACGAACTCCAAACCGTAGAGATCGTCCAGCATCACCCAGGCGGGCACAGCACAATTCGCCGCCGAGTTCGCCTTCAGGATGGCAATATCGTCGTGGAGCGTGCCGGACAGTATCCCACCAGTTGGATTTACCCATCTGTCAAAGCGGCGAAGGCTGCGGCCCGGAAGGAACTCAAGGCAGACATCGTGAAGGCGAAGAACCAACTTGTCACAGTTGGAGCGTTCAAGCCGGGTGTTGTTCGCTAAGCATCGCCGCATGGTTGAGGCCGAATTGCTGCAACGTCAGCGGCTCGACGAATGCCGTTACTTCCAATTAAACCCCGGTGCCATAAGCTGCGACCACGGGCCGTTTTGCCTATTTTTTTGCCGAGAAAAATCATGAATCATGACGCTAGTGTTCTCAAGGGAAAATCGACAATCGCATACGTTCGTGTTTCTGACGAAGACTCCGATCCTGAACGTCAGCGAGAGACGGTCCGTAGTTGGGCCGAGAAGTACAGTATCACGATCTCAATGTGGTTCGAGGATACGGCGGGGCGCAATTCACGACACAAGTCCGACAAGCGCCAACATTTTCAAGAAATGGTGAAGGTCATTGAGGCCGGTGGTATCGACGCAGTTCTCATCGACTCCATCGAACGCCTCGGATTTAAGGATCAGCACGAATTTGGATATTTCATCCACCACTTCCGCCGTCATGGCGTAACGGTGTGGTCCACGGTTGAGGGCAATTTATCTGCTGCCGATCCTGGAAGTATTTTTTCCAATACAGCCAAGACTGTAGGTTCGTCGCTTGAACAGGCAGGGATAGCCCGGCGCAATCTCGACAAGAAGGCTATCGACGCCCGAAAGGGACTATATCAAGGAGGATACCCGCCGTTTGGATTCGATGTGGTTTGCTTTGAGAAGGGCAACGAAGTCTGGCGAGTTGTATATGACGGTGGACATCATCGTAGAGTGAAAGTCATACTGGACGGGAGTCGTCAGAGATATGACGGAAAAGGGAACTTCCCGGCAAAGGACAACGGCCAGGAACTCATGGTCCGTCCGAGTATTGAATTCGCCTCTCGCCTTGACGCTGTTCGCAGTATGTTTCAATGGGCGGCGACTGAGGGCTTGTCTCCAGGGCAAATTGCCACAAGGCTCAATCTACAAGGCATCAAGCCTCAAGTTGGTGTCGCCTGGAATAAGGTCGTCGTGAAAGCCCTGCTCAAAAATCCGGTGTATGTGGGCTTCCCAACCTTCAATAAACGAGGCCAGGGAGATTTTGTCGAATGGTCAGACGGAGCGGCAAAGCCACTTCAAACTGACGGAGCGGCAAAAAGAATTCGTCCTCGCAAAACCTCCGATTGGATCGCACCCGCAGTGCGGCAATTTGAATCCATCGTTCCTCAGCCACTTTTTGATGAAGTGCAGAAAAAGCTACGAGCCGCTTCGGAGAAGCACGGCAAGATACGTTCTCCGAAGGTCGAAAGTTTCTGGCTCCGTAATCTGCTGATTTGCAGCAAATGTGGTCAGCGAATGAGGGCATGGAACGAAAAGGGATGGCGAAGTTACTTCTGTTCTACCTACGGCACCTACGGGAAACACAATCATTCTGGGTGCCGCTGTCATCGAGTTCGAGCGGACTTGATTGAAAAAATCGTCCTCGACTACCTAGAAGAAACTGGCAAGAAAGTCGCAGTTCTTCAAGCGGCACAAAATGAAATCGAAGTTCCGAAATCAGTAATGGACAAATTTGTTCAGGCAGATCGGAAATATACGAAGGCATGGCGACGGCTCCGCTCAACTGTCGCAAGTTTTCTCGACGAGGGCGAGCAATTAGTGGTAATCGGCAACAACCGTATTCCAGTCAAAAAGGAAGACGACCGTATCATATTGCCAGAAGGATTCTCGCCTCTGGACTTATTCCAACATTTCACGGAGGAAAAACGTGCTGGACTCATGGCAGAAATTGCACGGATGGAGCAAGAGTTTGAAGAGACATTTCGTAAGTACAACGAAATGAAGTCCGAGCGTGCCAAGAATCTGGCAAACGATGAAATGGTTCACCTGGAAGCGGCCATCAAGGATTTGCAGTCACAACTCGAACCGTTGGACCAAGAAGTGATTGTGTCAGGCCAGGAGAGTTTGAGGATGCTCGATGCTGTGGACCATTGCCGCAGGGTCATGAGCGGATCGAATGATCGTAAGAAGGCCGAGGCGGTCAAAGCTGTGATAAATCAGATCGTCTGCCACTTCCGATATTCCGACAATACAGCGGCGAATCAGCCTAAATCGTTCTTGGATAAAGTTGAGATTACGCCTACCGTGGGCGACCCGTGGACGTATTTTCCGAATGGAAACATGCCGGCGCGAGGTTGATAACCACGCGGTTCTGCGGTCGTTCGTAGCCGGAGTTAACCAGCGCGCGCTCGACACGATGGATGCACTCTTTTACGGCCGCCTCAGGTAATCCAACGATGACCGTTTTTGGGAGCGCGCCATCCGATACATCGACCTCGACTTCGACCGGGACCGCATCGATCCCCACGAGCGTTAGCGTGCGAAGTTTTGCGAGCATGATCGACGTTGCCCCTTACGTCCTCGTCGCTTGATTGAGCGGCTTACGAACCCGACTCTTTCATCCATTGTTTGAGCCAGTCTCTGAGCATACCGAACTCGCGGAACAACTGCGATAAGTCGTCGTGGAAATGCTCAAAGCACCACGGGCCGCGAAAGCCCGCCGACCAAGCAATGTCGAAGCAGCGTTTCAGATCGTAGGCCTTATGTTCGCCGTTCGGGCCGAGTTCGAGGGCCTTAAAATCGCACGTAACCGAATAGGGAAATGCTTTTTTCAAGCCTTCGTAGCGAGCGGCCTCGTTCCAATTTCCGGTGTCGGGTGAAACCGCCAAGTTACGGCCGACAGCCTTGATGAGCGCAGGAATCGCGTCGGGGTCGTTTTTCATCCAGCCGTTGTTTTCGACGATCACCTGAATCTTGCGCTCGGCCGCGTAGTCCATCAGCTCGTGAAACGCCGCGGTGCACACGGCAAGATCGGGCTTTTGATTCCCCGGCAGCGGACGAACCCAGCGAACGCCCAATCGAGCCGCGAGGTCGACTCCCTTGCGATAAGCATCGACCGCCGCGCGGCGCGCCGTCGGGTCGGGGTTTTCGAGCGCGTGCTCTTTGTAATTCAGTTTGAGATTCGTGAGTACACAATTGTTTTTGTCGGCCTCGTTGCGAAGCTCGTCGAGATACGCCGGCTCGTTCGAGGCGAGCGTGGCGGTCATTAAATCGATCACATGCATATCGAGTTCGTTGTGCATGATCTTCGGCAGGTCGAGCAACCGCAGCTTGCCCGGCTTCGGCTCGACGGTTAGGTGCCGCATGAATGAGCCGGTCGTGATGCCAAGCTGCCGGCGCAAGTCGAGTGTGCGCGGGTCGTTTTTCTTCGGCTCGTCAGCCACGGCCGACGAGAGCAGCGCTCCCGAGGTTGTTACCGCGACGCCTTTGATCCACTCGCGACGATTGATTCGCATGGCCGAGTTCCTCCGCGTATTTGCTTCTTCACCCTCAGCCGACTAACCTAGCGGCTGGAACAGACAATGACAAAACTCTTGGGACCTTGAAATGTTGTTACGACATGGAACGACTTGGGCCGCGTGGTTGTTGTTGGTCATCACGGCCAGCACCGCTCGGGCGGATGTAACTCTACCGGCAATCATCGGCGACCACATGGTTTTGCAACGCGATGTACCGCTCCCGATCTGGGGGTGGGCCGCGCCAGGAGAAGAGGTTCGCGTTTCGATTGGCGATAATACGGCAAGTGCCAAGGCCGACGAGCTTGGTAAGTGGCAAGTCACGCTCAAGCCGCTCAAGGTTGGCGAGCCGGTCGAAATGACCATCGCGGGTAAAAACACGATCAAAGTCACGGATATTCTCGTCGGCGAAGTGTGGCTTGGCTCCGGTCAGTCGAACATGCAATGGTCGGTCTCGGCGAGCGACAACCCCAAGGAAGAAGCTTCCGCCGCGACGTTTCCCAAGATTCGACTCTTCTCGGTGCCGCTCGTTCCATCGGGGACGCCGGCTCACGATGTGAACGCGAAATGGCAAGTTTGCTCGCCTGAGACGGTGCCGAATTTTTCGGCCGTGGCTTATTATTTCGGCCGCGAGTTGCATCGTACGTTGGAATTACCCGTCGGCATGATCGCCAGTTCGTGGGGCGGTACACGCATCGAGCCATGGATTCCGCCGGTCGGGTTCGCTTCGCAAAAAGAATTAGCCATCGACGCGAAGAACGTCGAGAACCAAAACGCGGCCTACGCGAAGAGCATGGCTCGCAATATCCAAGTGCTGCGCCCGTGGCTCGATCAAGCCGAGAAAGCCCTCGCCGCGGGAAAAGATGTCCCGCCGCCACCGACGCTGCCGCCACATCCGCTGAACAGCAATGGCGCTGCGACCGGCTTATATAACGGCATGATTCATCCGCTTGTGCCGTTCGCGATTCGCGGGGCATTGTGGTATCAGGGGGAATCGAACATGGGCCAAGGTATGCAGTACCACACGCTCATGAAAGGTTTGATCGCAGGTTGGCGAAACGTTTGGAACCAAGGGGATTTTCCGTTCCTCTACGTGCAATTGGCCCCGTTCCGTTACGGCAATAAGGAAACTTCGCTGCCCGAGATTTGGGAGGCCCAAGCGGCGACGCTCGCTGTGCCAAATACCGGCATGGCCGTGATTACCGACATCGGCAACGTCGCCGACATTCACCCGCGCAACAAGCAAGACGTTGGCAAGCGCCTGGCCTTTTGGGCCCTCAATAAGACTTACAACAAGAGCGACGTCGTTTACTCCGGGCCGCTTTACGAGTCGATGTCGGTCGAGTTGGACCAAGTGCAAATCAAGTTCAAGCATGGCGACGGGCTCAAGAGTCGCGACGGCAAACCGCTCACGTGGTTCACGATTGCCGGCGAGGATCGGAAATTTGTCCCCGCCACGGCAACGATCTCCGGCGACAAGTTGATCGTACGGGCGAATAAGGTTACTCAGCCGGTCGCGGTTCGATTTGGCTGGAGCCACTTTGCTGAGCCGAACTTAGCGAACGGCGCTGGCTTACCCGCTTCGCCATTTCGTACCGACAAGTGGGACACGCTAAACGCGAACGATCCAGCGTTTCCGACGCTTAAGTAAATCTGTTTGAGCCAGGGAGGTGGCACGTTTCTCGTGCCTAAACAAGCATGCCCGGCAATTTTTTATCGCGGCGTGATGTGCTGCGATCGCTTGGCGGAGCGGTCGCAGCAAGCGCGTGGAGTGTTGCTCCCGCGCCGAGCTTGGCTCAAGCGCCGGGCAAATCGCCTGGCTTGGTCGATGTTCACGTGCATATCGCCAGCTCGCGGCTCTCGCGATTGCGCGGGAACGACGAACTGCCGGAGCCCTTTAATCTGGTGCAGCAATCTGGTGGAGCGGAGCGTTTAGCACGCCAGATCGAGCAAGAATTTCAAGCGGCTGGTGTGACGCACGCTTTGTGTATGCCGACGGCTGTGATCAGCGACGACGATCCGCTCGGGATTATGCCGACACTCAAGCAAGCTTCGCTCATTCGCGGGGCAAAATTGCATCCCGTCGGTGTGTTGCATCCCGAACGATTCGATCGCGAACATTTGGAACGAGTCGAAGCGGTCCTTAAGCAGGGAGAAGTCAAAGCGCTCAAGGCTTATCTGGGCTATTTGCATTACGGACCGTTGTTTGTTGGCTATCGGCCGTACTACCGACTCGCGGCCAAATACAATGTGCCGATCATTTTTCACACGGGCGACACTTATTCACCCGTCGCGAAAGTGAAATACGCTCACCCGCTGGCGATGGACGAGATCGCCGTCGATTTTCCCGACACGAAATTTGTGCTGGCGCATTTTGGTAATCCCTGGACCATGGATGCGGCACAAGTCGTTTACAAAAACAAAAACGTGTGGACCGATCTGTCGGCGTTTCTAATCGGTGATAACGCGGCATTTTCGACGATGGAGAAAGAAGGCGTTCTCGAACGAACCGCCAAGCGGGTTCGCGAGGCGGTTGAATATACCGAGGCTCCCGAGCGATTTTTGTTTGGCTCCGATTGGCCGCTCGCGCCGATCAAGGTCTATCGCGATTTTGTGGCCCGTCTATTGCCAACCGAACTGCACGCCGGCTTATTTCACGACAACGCGAAAAAATTGTTTGGTTTGTAAACACCTCTGTTTTGTCACGAAGATTGAACCATGAAGCTCTACATCATTCGACATGCCTATGCCGGCGAGAATGGCGACCCGCAATGGCCTGATGACACGCAACGTCCGCTCACCCCTGAAGGTCGCAAGCACTTTCGACGAATGGTGAAGAAACTGAGTAAGCGCGGCTTCGAGCCGAAAGTGTTGGCCACGAGTCCACTGGTGCGTTGCCATCAAACGGCCGACATCATTTGTGAGCGAAACGGAAATGAATCTTCGCTGACTGTGCTCGATGCGATGGGGCCAGGAGTATCGCTGAGTGATGTGTTGCCGTGGCTGGAACATCACACGGAAATCGAAGAGCTCGGTCTGGTGGGTCACGCCCCGGACGTGAATCGACTCGCCAGCGACTTGATTGGCGGCGGCAATTTCAATTTCTCCAAGGGGGCGATCGCCTGCATCGAATTTGAAGAAGCGGTTCGTCCCGGCGCCGGCGTGTTGCGTTGGCTGGCGGTTCCTAAGATTATCGCCAAACGTTAGGCCCGCGATCTTTGCATCCACACGAACAGGAGTTGGCCCGATGAAAGTTGAATATCGCAATCCCAAGCAATTGCTTCCGACCAACGGTTGGTCGCACGTCGCGACCGTGACCGGCGGCAAAACGATCTATATCTCCGGCCAAGTCGCGGTCAACGAACGAGGCGAAGTCGTTGGCAAGGGAGATTTGAAAGCCCAAACGGAACAGACTTTTCTTAACCTCGCACATGCGTTGGCTTCGGTCGGTGCGACGTTCAAAGATGTCGTGAAGACCAATATCTACGTCGTGGGACTCAAGTCGGAAGAGGTGCCGTTGATTCGCGAAGTGCGCAAACGCTACGTATCGGCCGAGAATCCGCCGGTCAGCACGCTGGTCGGGATTCAAGCCCTCGTGGGGCCTGATTGGCTGATCGAGATTGAAGCCGTGGCGGTGATTCCCGAATAACTGGGATTAGCGACGTCGGCCGTTCGTGGCTTTCGCCGGGCCGTTGCGCTTCGAGGCAGCCGGTTCCTGATCGAGAAAGTTTGCGTCGTCGACTGCGCCGAGCCGCGACGAAATGCTTTGGCAGCAATCGAGCAAGGCGCGATTGATCTGCCCGCTACGACGACTATCTTCGCGGTAGGGAACGAGCCGCGCGATGCTCAACACGGCGGACAGTTTTCCCGACGCATTTAGCAACGGCCCGGCGTGAACGCGCGAACCGGCATGTGCGGGACTCAGCGCCGTGAGAAAGCCTTCATGACGAATCATGGCCAGGCGCGCTTGCCATTCGGCGAAGTCTTTCAAGTCGGGGTCGATAACGTCTTCGTTCGACTTTTGAATTTCGCGCCGCCGTTCCCAGCTCGCCTGTTCACTCAACTCCGACATGAACGCGATTGCCACCAGGCCAACGACGCTGTGATACATGGGGATGGAGTTGCCGACCCGCACGTCAAGTTGCAAATGTGCCGTGCCGATCGCATTGGCCACAACCAACAAGCGTTCGCGGTTGACCAACGACAACTGACACGACTCGCCGGTCGTTTCCGCCAAGATTTCCATCGCGGGCATCGCTTGAGTGACGAGCACTTGTTGAGCGACATGGCGACTGCCGACTTCGAGCATTTTGGAACTGAGTCGATAATCTCCCGTCGAATCGCGCAGCAGATAGCCACGCTGCGACAGGCACGTAACGACGCGAAACAATTCCTGTCGCGAGCGGCCTAACGCGGTGGCAATGTCATTCAGCCCCAGCGAACGTCGCGCCTGGGACAATAGTTCGAGGACGTCGAGCCCTTTTTGTAATGCTGGAATCGCGTAATTTTGCGGCGAAGCCGGTTTGGCGGGGCGTTTTTTGATCATGGGGCGGGCTCGTTCAATAACTTGCAGGTCTATAGAACCACAAGTCGCTATAAAGGAAGGAGCGGGGAAATAAGCTTGACGCGGTATGTTTCCTCAGTAAACATGATGTTCATTGATGAACGAAGTTGCAAGCCTGTTTGCAAAAAGCTCGCTCATCGCCCGCCTGAGTTCCCTCCCGCCTTGCTCATTCACGTCTCGTGAAAAAGGAACATGCGCCATGCGTTCATGTTGTCGTCCAGCATCGTGCCGCTCGCTTCTTTTGTTCTTGGCATTGTTCGCGTCGAGTTTTTCGAGCCTCGCATCAGCTCAGCTCCCCGAGAAACCGTGGGTCTACACCACAGCGCGAGCGCTGCCGAAACATTTAACGAATCAGGGGAGCGGTTACTTCGCGATCGTCGAAGGTAAGAACGGTTGCTTGTATATCGGCACAGCCTTATACGGCGAGAATGCTTACCTCGTGGAGTACAACCCGGTCACGCAACAGATGCGCGTCGTGGTTGATTGCATGAAAGAGATTGGCAGCGATGCCAAGGGGTTCGCCGCGCAAGCAAAAATTCACACGCGTAATAATGTCGGTCCCAGCGGCAAGATTTATTTCGGCACCAAGCAAGGCTACCCCGATCCGAAGAAGGGGGAGAAATTCACGGATTACCCAGGTGGTTATCCGATGGTTTACGACCCGGCGACGGGTAAGACCCGCGTCTATCCAATTCCCGTGCCACATCACGGCATCATCAGCGTTACGCCCGATGAATCGCGCAACGTGGCGTACATTTCGACTTGTTCCGACGAGCGACCGCTCGAGAGCTGTCATTTCTTGAAGCTCGATCTTGAAACCGGCAAGTATCAAGACTTTGGCGACACGAATCACATGTACGCGTTTATCGTCGTCGATCGACAAGGGCGCGCGTATCATCCGATGCTCGGTGGCGATATTCTTCGTTACGATCCGAAGACCGACAAAGTTACACGGCTCAAGCAAACGATCGACGGCCAACCACCGACTCCTGACTCGCATTTGGCCGACGAGAACAGTCACCCGATCAATTGGGAAATCGACCCGAACAAAACAACGTTGTACGCGGTCGCGATGAGCGGCAATCAACTGTACCGCTACGATTTGCTTGGCAGCGGTGACACGCTCGTGGGAAAAAGCTTGGGTAAGTTGGTTCCGACAGCCGAAGCGACCGATTGCCGCGCGCTCTGTATCTCGCCGGCCGGGGTTGTCTGGGCCGCCGCGCGAGCCAAGTTCGACGCACGTCGCCGGTTTCCGCACCTCGTAAGTTACAAGCCGAATGACACGGCGCCGACCGATCACGGCCCGTTGGCGGTTCGCAACACTGATTTCACGACGTTCGCCGATCGCAAAAATGAACCTTATTTGTGGCATCAAGGCTTTCCGCGATTTGGTGACGGCAACATGTACCCAAATACCGGGTTGTTGGGCATCTGCGTGACGCGCGAGGCGCAGTATGTCTTAGCCTTGTCGCCGCTCACGTTGCTCGAAGCTCGCGTTCGCCCGATGCCGGTGATTCCCAACGAGCGCAAGCCGATCGCGGGGATTACGACCGTCTATCGTCACAATTCGCACAGCGATTTGATCCTCGGGCGGCTCATTCAGACCGAAACGCTTGACGGCCAAGGGCGAATTCCGACGTTGGATTTAGCGTCGCTCTATACCGATCAAAAACCGGAGAACGAGACCAGCCGCAAGATCATGGGACAGATGGGAATTCCGATTACGAAGACCGTAGGTGAAACACTCACGCGCGGCAGCAGCTCGATCAACGTTGAAGGCGTGATGGTCGTGGCTGAGCATGGCGACTATCCCCGTTCACCGACAGGTGCCGAGGCTTACCCGAAACGAAAATTCTTCGAAGAGATTTTCGCGACACTCGACAAACACAATCGCCGCGGAATGCCAGTCTTTTGCGACAAACACTTGGCCGACACCTGGGTTGACGCCAAATGGATTTACGACGAAGCCAAGAAACGCGGCATGCCGTTAATGGCTGGCTCGTCGGTCCCTTCGGCCTGGCGACAACCACCGATCGATATGCCACGCGATACGAAGCTTAAGGAAATTCACATCGTTTCTTACCATCGTATCGACATCTACGGTTTTCATGCCCTGGAGGCGATGCAAGCGCTCGCCGAACGTCGAGCCGGCGGCGAAACAGGTATTGCAGCGGTGCAAACTCTCGAAGGGGATGAAGTTTGGAAGGCCGGCGAACGTGGTGTCTACGATCGCAAATTGTTCGACGCAACCATTGCGGCCTTACGTGAACGGCCGATTCCACCCGGCAAGACCGTTCAAGAGCTCGCCAAGAAACCGGTGGTCTGCGTGATTGAATATCGCGACGGACTCAAGGCGTGTCTGTTCACACTCGACGGGCCGATTGCCGAATGGACCACGGCTTGGAAAGACGATCAGGGGAAGATCACCGACCTGACGTTCATCATGCAAGACGCGCGACCGTTTTCACATTTTGCTGTGTTGGTGAACGGCGTCGAGCAGATGATGCACAGCGGTCGTGCTCCGTGGCCTGTGGAAAGAACCTTGCTCACCAGCGGAATCATCGACGTTTGCCTGCAATCTCGTGCGCAGGAAGGAAAGCGTTTGGAGACGCCGCAATTGAACGTCACGTACAAGTCCGATTGGAATTGGATACAGCCGATTCAACCGGATCGGCCGCGTCCTTACGGTGTGCAGTGAGTTAAGCAGTAACGCGATAGTTTCGGAGGTCCCATCGATATGCGCGTAGGCATCATTTCGATCCAGCATGAATCAATCACGTTCATGCCCGAGCCGACGACGCTGCGAAATTTCGAAGTCGATACGTTGCTGCGCGGCGAAGAAATCACGCGCGTCTATGGCCCGTCGTTTCATGAGGTCGGCGGCTTCTATAGCGGTTTGAAGGAAGCAGGCCACGTACCGGTACCGATCTTTATGGCCTTGGCCGTGGCCAGCGGGGCGCTTAGCACCGCGACGTATCAATCGCTGCTCAAGATGCTCGATGAGGAACTCGACAAAGCCGGGCCGCTCGATGCTTTGCTCGTGGCTCCTCACGGCGCTGGGGTTTGTGAATCGCAACTCGATATGGACGCGCATTGGGTAAGTCGATTGCGCGAGCGATTTGGCCCCGAGATGCCGATCGTCGTCACGCTGGACCCTCACGCCAACGTTCCTCAGCGGTTGATCGATGCCTGCAACGCGACAATTTCCTATCGTACGAATCCGCATCTCGATCAGCATGAAACAGGGCTGAAGGCAGCCCGATTGTTGGCGCGCATGTTGAGCGGCGAAGTTCGGCCGACCCAAGCCTTGGCGATTCCCAAGTTGCAAATGAGTATCGATCGGCAAGAGACCGCCGCGGCGCCGTGTCGGCCGCTCTATGCTTTGGCCGAAGAGATTATGCGGCGGCCGGGTGTATTGTCGGCGAGCGTGGCGTTGGGGTTTCCATATGCCGATGTGCCGCAGCTTGGCTCGACCGTGTGGGTCGTGACCGACAACGACGCAGCCTTGGCTCGCAAATATGCCGACGAAATGTGCAATTACATCGTCTCGCATCGTCATGAATTCAAACATGGTTTGATGGAGCCCGAGGCTGCGGTTCGCGAAGTTGCTAAGTCCGACGAACGGGTTTGTCTTCTCGATGTGGGGGACAATGCCGGTGGCGGTGGGCCGGTCGACGGGACCATTTTGCCGCAGTTGTTGCACGACCATGCGGTGGCGGATTCGCTTGTGTTGCTTTACGACTCAGCGGCTCAGGCTGAGGCCCGCAAGGCTGGTGTCGGCGCGAAGGTCACACTCTCGATGGGAGCTAAGTCGTATCCCGGAATGGGCCAGCCATTGAATTTGCCCGTCACGGTTCTTAGCCTGCACGAAGGGAAATTTCACGATCCGATTCCTTCGCACGGTGGGCGAACCGATTACGACATGGGACCGACAACAATCGTGCGTACCGAGCGCGGCATGACGATCATGTTGTTCTCGATTCGCATTCCGCCGTATAGTTTGCAGCAGGTGCTTTCGTGTGGTCTCGATCCATTTCACTATCGAGTGATTCTCGCGAAGGGTGTCAACGCACCGCTGGGAGCGTATCGTCCGGTCGTGTCGCGATTCATCCGTTGCAATACGCCCGGCCCAACGTGCGCCGACATGACACAATTGCCGTTTCATCGTCGCTCGCGGCCGCTGTATCCGTTTGAGGAATTGGCTGTCTAAGTATGAATGGATTACGTTTCATCGTCGCTTGGCTGGTTTGTTGCGTGGCCTTCGTCGGCTTGGCTCAAGCTGCTGACAAACCACAACCCGAGACGACTTGGGAATGCCGTTGGGCTGCTTCGCCGATCACGATCGATGGCCGGGCTGACGAACCCGCCTGGGCAAAAGCCCAACTGATCGATCGTTTCACAATCCCTTGGCTCCCCGACAATCCAAAAGCCCAAACGGCGACGCGCGCGAAATTGTTATGGGACGTTGATGCGTTGTATTTCTTCGCCGATATGGACGATGGCGACCTGTTTGCCGACATCGTCGAAAAAGATGGCGATACCTGGAACAACGACGTCTTTGAGTTGTTTTTCAAACCGGCGGTCGAGAAGAAGGGGTATTTCGAGTTTCAAGTGAACGCCATCGGGACGACGTTCGATCTGTTTGTGCCCGTGAAACCCGACCGAGAAACCTATCTTGCTTCGAAAAAAGATAATTTCACCTGGCAATCGAAGGTCACCCGCCGAGGCACGCTCAACGATCGCGATGATCGCGACCAAGGTTGGACGGTCGAGGGACGCATTCCGTGGTTAGATTTTCTGCAGGCGGGAGCGCGGCCAAAACCAAACGAAACGTGGCGATTCGCGCTTTGTCGATATGACTACGATAAGCAGTGGAAGCAGCCAAGTCTGTCGACGTGTGCTCCGTTGACCGACATCAATTTTCATCAAGTCGATAAATATGCCCCGCTGAAATTTATCGGTCCCCAAGAGGGCGAGGCCAAACCGTTTGGCCTATCGGCTCGCGTGCCGTTGACGACTTCGAAGGTGGTTGGTTCGCCCGACCCGCCGCCGCTGTTTTTTACGGTCCCGGCCTATCCTCAATTCAAACTCTCTCGGCCGATCATGGTGCGTCATGTCCCCGGCACCGATCAAATGCTGGCGCTGATTCATGAACGGCCCGAAGGGGGCGGGACGTCGCTGATTCACTTTAAGGATGATCCTGAGGTTACAGAATTTGAAACGTTGCACAAATTCTCGGGCACGGCTTACGACATCTGCTTTCATCCACGTTTTGCCGAAAATGGCTACGTTTACTTTGGTTGGAACGGCCTGCTCAATGACCCGCCATTGAAAAAGCAGGTTCGCATTTCGCGATTCACGCTTAATCGTCCGTCGCCCGGACCTCTTGACCCGCAAACGGAACAAATTGTGATTTCCTGGCCTTCGCGCGGTCACGACGGTGCCGCGATGGCGTTTGGAAATGACGGCATGTTTTATGTCACCTCGGGCGATGGCACGACCGACAGCGATGAAGATATCATTGGCCAAGACATGACGAAGTTGCTCGCGAAGGTCTTGCGAATCGACGTCGATCATGTCACCGATGCCGATCGTGCTGACGACCGCAATTATTCAATTCCGCGCGACAATCCATTTGTTTCGCTCGCAGGCGCCCGGCCCGAAACATGGGCTTACGGACTTCGTAATCCTTGGCGCATGGCGGCCGATCCCAAGACCGGTCACATCTGGCTCGCGCAAAATGGCCAGGATGTTTATGAGCAGGTTTATTTGGTGCGCCGCGGCGAAAATTATGGTTGGAGCGTGACCGAAGGTGGACATCCATTTTACATGGAGCGGAAACAAGGTCCCACGCCGATCGTCAAGCCGACGGTCGAACATGGGCATTCCGAAGCCCGTTCGCTCACCGGGGGTGTGGTTTATCACGGCGAAAAATATCCCGAGATCCGTGGCGCGTATATCTACGGCGATTACTCGACGGGCAAAATTTGGGCCGTGCGCCACGATGGCCAACGGGTCACGATGCACCGCGAGATTGCTGACACGTCGCTGTTCATCACTGCGATTTCGCACGATTCGCACGGCGAATTGCTCGTGGCCGATTATCGCAACGGCGGTGAGAAGCAGATTGCCTTCTCGCGTTTTGAACTGACGCCGCCGCAAACCGAGCCATCAACTTTTCCGCGCAAACTGAGCGAGAGCGGTTTGTTCGAACCAGGCCGGGGACACAAAGTTGTCCCCGGCGTGATTCCCTATACCGTCAACGCGCCTCTTTGGAGCGACGGCACCTACAAAGAACGATTCATCGCCCTGCCAGGCGAAGAGACGATCACCTATGTCAGTCGCCGCGTTTGGAATTTTCCTGAGCAGACGGTTCTTATTAAATCTTTTGCGCTCGAAACCGAGCCAGGCCGTCCCGAATCGCGACGCTGGATCGAAACGCGTTTCCTGACGAAGCAAGCCAACGAGTGGGTTGGTTATTCGTATGCTTGGAACGATGAACAAACCGATGCCACGCTCGTCGAGTCGGCTGGTCGTGATCGGAATTATGAAGTTGCCGATAGCAAAGCTCCCGGCGGCAAACGTCAACAGACGTGGCATTATCCCAGTCGCGCTGAGTGCATGATCTGTCATAGCCAAGCCGGAAAATATGTGTTGGGGCTCTCGACGGCGCAGCTCAATTGCGACCACGATTACGACGGTGTGCGCGATAATCAGTTGCGCGCGTTGGCTCACGCCGGCATTGTCAAAGGGATTGAAGGCAACGAGTGGAAAGAGGGTTACACCAAAGCGGGCTTAACGGCCGGCCGAACGATCCAACAAATTGATTACAATTGGCCCGGCGTAACGCGAGCGAACGCGGTGCAACGCCGCATCGCTTTCTCGCCCGAATTGGGCATCTCTCCCGAAAACTATGAGCGATTCGCGGACCCCTACGATCGTTCGGCCCCCTTGGAAAAGCGGGCGAAGGCGTATTTGCACGCCAATTGTGCTCACTGCCACACCCACTCCGGCGGCGGCAACGCGCGAATCCAACTCACCTATTGGACCAGCGAAAACGATGCTTTCGTCATCGATGCTTTTCCGCTGCACGCTCGATTCGACATGAAAAAACCACGCATCGTTTCCTCTGGCAATCCGGAAGAATCGTTGTTGTTGCACCGCATGGCGATTCGCGGCCGAGGACAAATGCCGCCGTTGTCATCGTCGCTCGTCGACCACGAGGCCGTCGAGATGATCCGCGAGTGGATCGCTTCGATACCGCCGGTACCTGTCGCTCCACGTGATTAGCCGATCGAATTTATTTAGACGATCGCAATCATCCGATTGCGCGTCCCTTCGATGCGGATGCTCTGTGAGTAGTGGTGGACTTTGAGCCCATCGTTCAACGGTGTTGGCACGCAGACAATAAACTCGGCCCATTCGGGGACGTTGTGGGCCACGTAGGCCAGACGTAAATTCTCGAGCGGCGTGCGCGAAGGTTTCTCAAAGTCCGGCATCAAGATGGGGCCGGTGTCGACCTGGTAGTATTTTTCCCGCTCGCTAAAGTTCACAACTTTGACGGGATACTCCAGCAGCACACGGTAATCGCCCGACTCATATTCGGTTTGCGAAATCACTGGTGTGCCAGCGAATAGCGTCTCGATGATCGCGTCGGTGGTTTCAAGCACTCGACCAGGCCGCGTTGGCAGGTCAATCGAGAAGCGATCAAACATATCCACCGGGTTGCCGATTTGTCGTTCCGGTTGCACCCCGAGCGACGGAGGAAAGAGCATCACGCCTTTGTCGGTCTTATCCCAGCGTTTGTAGACAAGAAATTCATCGCGGCTGGCGACCATGCACATATCGGCATTCGGTTGGTGCCAAACATCGCGATCGACCCAAACTTGTTCGCTTTTGCACGACGATGACAACACATATTCGTACGAAGCACCGCTCGTCTTGTGCGTGATTTGCGTGCGCGCGTCGAGCGTCATGCGCACATTGTTGAGCGTCATCGGCAACTTTTTAGAAACCGTCTTGGGCGGCTTCTTCGTTGTGTCGATGCGGAAACGCACGCAGGCGCGATCATAATCCGTGACCGGGATCGTACCGGCCGTCGGCTTATCAGCCGCAATCGCCTCGGGAGCAACGGCAGAGTTTGCGAGCGCCGCGATCGCGCCGAGCGCGATCCCTTGTTGCGAAGTCCGGGCCAAGAGTTCCCGGCGCGAATAGGAACGTGACGAATCATCACTCATGGACGAGCTCTCCAGCGGTGGTTTGAATTGCCAAACAATATGGCACACCGCCGCGCCGCTGGCTATCGTTCACGTCGAAAGAGCCGAAGCTGCTAAATTTGGCGCGGATTAGCCGCGAGCCGGGCCGCCTAACCACGGCGGCAATTCGCCTGCTTTCGGCAACTTAATGACCGTCGCCGATTGGATATCGGGATGCGAGGTCATTTCTTTCAGCGCGGCTTGTGGCGGTTCGGTGTCGACGTTGAGTACGCCAATTGCGGAACCACCGGCATTGGCGCTCGAGCCGCGTCCCACGGACATTTGTGCGATGTTGACCTTGTGGCTGCCAAAAATCGTACCTACGCGGCCGATAATGCCCGGCACGTCGCGATGCGTGAAGGTCACCAAAACACCGTCGAGGAAGGCATCGAGACGGTAATCGTCCCACTGAATGATGCGCGGCATGTTGTGTCCGAACAATGTGCAGCCGACGCGGTAAGTTTGGCTTTCGGTCACAAGTTCAACCGTAATCGTCGAACTGAACGCACCCATGTCGGCTCGCGATTGAGCGGTCAATTCAATGCCGCGTTCGCGAAGTAAAGCCTCGGCATTGACGATATTGATCGATTCTTCCATCGCGTGCTCGATCAACCCGGCCGCGACAGCAGCGGTAATAAGTTTGGTGTCCTTTGTCGACACCTCGCCGCGATAATGTACGCGGCAAGCCTTAGCTGGCTGACGATCGAGTTGCGAGAGCAACAGTCCAAGCCGATAGCCAAGGTCGAGGTCGTCGCGAATCGCTTCGAGTTTCGTCGGGTCGAGCGTCGTCATGTTGACGGCATGACGAATCGCGCCGGTCGTGAAAAAGTCGACCAGCAGTTGGCACCCTTCGACGGCCACTTGCGTTTGAGCTTCTTCGGTGCTGGCGCCTAAGTGCGGTGTGCAAACCACGCCGGGCAAACCGAATAACGGACTCGATTTGCAAGGCTCGGACGAATAGACATCGAGGGCTACGCCACCGAGCTTGCCGCTCTTCAAGCCATCAACGAGTGCTTGCTCATTGTAGATTCCGCCGCGGGCGCAATTGATTAGCCGCGCGCCGGTTTTGAGTTGCTCAATTTCTTTAGGCCCGATCATGTTCACCGTTTCGGGAGTGCCGGGAACGTGAACCGTCAGGTAATCGACCTTAGGGAGCATTTCGGCAACCGAAGGAATGAGCTCGATGCCAAGTTCCTTGGCGCGGTCTTTGGTCATGTAGGGATCGTAGCCGACGATGTGCATTTCCATCGCTTGGCAACGTGAGGCCACGCACTGACCGATGCGTCCCAAGCCAATGATGCCGAGCGTCTTACCGCCGAGCTGCGTGCCCATGTATTTGTTGCGATCCCAGCGTCCTTCGATGAGGCTTTGATAAGCCGGCGCGACGTTTCTCGAGAGGGCCATCATCAGCGCGATCGTATGTTCGGCTGTGCTGATCGTATTTCCCGTGGGAGTATTCATCACCACGATTCCCAAACGGGTCGCGGCGTTCTTGTCGATGTTGTCGGTCCCCACGCCGGCGCGCACGATCGCTTTGAGTCGCTTATTTCCGGCCAGAGCTTCGGCGGTAATTTTTACACCCGAGCGGACGATTGCTCCGTCGAATTCTGCCAGCGATGAGCGTAAGGCATCGCCCGCCAAACCGGTGCGGATTTCGTATTCAATGCCAGGGGCGTGAGTAAGTAAGTCCAGGCCTTCTTGGGCCAACGGGTCGAGCACGATGATGCGTTTCATGCGTAGCAAGATAGGGTCCAACCCCGCCAAGGGTCAAGGTGCCGCGCCCCGTCGTTGGGGTGATACAATGTTCGAATGATGAATCATTTGCGGCAATTGATGTACAGTGTGGGAGTTGCTGGGGGGCTGATCCTATCGGGATGCGCCGAGCCAACATCTTGGGCGAACCATGTCAAATTGGTTCAAGCAGGCAACACAGACGAGATCGTTTTCGACGGGCCTGTGACCGACAGTGATTTAGCTAGCCTCTCAGCGCTCTCTCAGCTTCGCGTGCTGCAGCTATCGCAGGCCAATATTAGCCAACGAGGCTTGGAACAACTGCGAACGTTGAATCGGCTGGAATCACTCGTGCTGGGCAAGACGACACTCGATGATGGTTCTTGGGAAATTCTAACGAAGCTTGCACGGCTCAAGCGATTGAACCTGGATCGTTGCCGTTGGACAAATGAAGGGCTGAAAGGGCTTGCAGATCTGCCCGATTTGGAGAATCTGAGATTCAGCAGCGAATCGGTCACCGACTCCGGAATGGCTTATCTCGCGCGTTTGAAACAATTACGATTTTTGATCTTACGAGATGTGCCGATTAGCGATGCAGGGCTTGAAAGCTTGGCAGAATTACCTCGTTTGGAGTCGCTGTATTTGAGCGGCACGAACGTTACGGAAGCAGCCGTTTCCCGACTGCAGCAACGTCATCCGCAGTGGCATATTCACGGCCCCTAAAAAGTTTGGCCAAGAATTGGTTGCCGTTTTCGCGCGATCAGATGACAATAAATAAATGGTCTCCTGCGATCGTGTATTCTTCGTGCTCACTCAAGGCCCGTTCCCCAACGGTGGCTCCGATGATGCCGCAGTTGAAGAGCACTTGGTGCATTGCAGCAGTTGCCGTCGCATGGCCGAAGCACTGCGACCGGCTGCGAGTTTGGTGCCCGAGACCGTTACGCCCGAAGAGAGCCGCATGTTGCCGAGCTATTGGGGCTCGAAGGCTGCATTGCCGCCGCGAGTTCTTTCGGCCGCGTTGGCCGAGTTCGATTACCGACGCTCGCAGCGCAAGGTTCGATCTCGCCGCCGTCGACCGCGTCGTATTGTGCAGCGAGCTGCGCAGCATCCCGTGTTGGAATTTCTCAAATTCTCGCTGGCGGTGTTGTTGGGACTGACGATCGCTTTTGCCGTGTTCATGCTGCATTTCTAATAGCGCAGCATTCTTGGTGATAGCAATTACGTCGCTGCTGCTATCGCAGTAGTACTCCCTCTTTAGGTACGGCTGACCTTGCGACAGCATAGGGGTTTGGGCACAATCCGCCCCTCTTCTTCTCGAAATTTCCCATTTCACGTCTCTTGAGCGACCGCGCCTGCGTGGTCGTGCTCGGAATGACTGTGCGCTGGCTGTACATCTTCGCGCTAGGATTTGTGATCGCGATGGCGAACCCCATCGCGGCGCAAGAGCGTGATGTATTGCCTCAATTTCTTACACAGCAATTTCCACGCGCGCCTTCGCCACCGATTTGGTTTGTCGCCAACGGCGAACCAATCGCACCGCAGATTCCTGCTCCTGCTCCCTCATTTGGTGCGCCGGAACAAGTCTTTGGCCAACCGATGCCGTTGGAGGACTCGCGCCCTAATCCATCCGCCTTCGACCCGTCGGGCTTATACGAGCTCAACCCACTCGAGTCGATTCCACCAACGCGGCGAACGCCTGTTGCGCGATTGCACTTATTCGCCGCGCAGATCATCGGAGATCACTTCAACTATTACACATGGCAGAATTTCAAAATGCTCTCGGTTGCATTTGGCGGTGGTGCGATCTTGGCGAACACCTCGCTCGATCAAGACTTTCGCAACTCGTGGCAGGCCAACATTGGCCGTAGCGAAGCAATCCACTCCTTCAAGTATTTTGGCGAAGGTTGGATCATGGTTCCTAGTTACGGGGCAGCGATGCTCATGGGAGCGATGTTCGATGAACGCCCCGCGGGAGATTGGATAGGCCAATGGGGTCAGCGTTCGTTTCGCGCTACGGCAGTCGGTTTTCCACCGATGCTCCTGATGCAATGGATCACCGGCGGTTCGCGTCCCGGCGAGCGAACGTACAACAGCGCGTGGCATCCCTTCAAAGATGTCAATGGCGTGAGCGGTCATTCCTTCATGGGCGCGATTCCATTCCTCACGGCTGCGCAATTGACTGACTCGATGATGATGAAAATGGCGATGGTTGCCGGCTCTTTCCAGCACAGTGGGATCCGAAGCTTGGAATTCACGTGACTTGAAGTCGCGGC